>ENA-OQII01000034-OQII01000034.1-human-gut-metagenome-genome-assembly--contig:-NODE-34-length-24035-cov-5.301782_pt1 | contig 24035 bp, 20 predicted proteins | sample MGYA00242577_ERZ504742 | MGnify/ENA primary metagenome ERZ504742 (study PRJEB26092, sample SAMD00036443) | human gut metagenome | host: Homo sapiens | study: EMG produced TPA metagenomics assembly of...
CATCCAGCTTCCTTCAGATTCCATCTCACGATGGACACCCTTGCTTTCGGCTATATCCTTCCCACTACCGGGCGGATTCGGGACTTTAACCCGTTAGAAACGTGCGCCGCTAGGCGCACAAGCAAAAGCCGGAGTCTGACAATTTGTCGGCTCCGGCTTTTACTATTTACTGTGTGGACTCCTTTAACACTACCTCATACGGCAGAAGTGTTCTGTTCTCAGTCTCTTCACCCTCTATCTGTCTGAGCAGATTCTTGCAGGCTCTTGCTCCGAGCTCCTTTGAATCAAATGAAAGCGATGTAATGGACGGCACATTATTTTCCAGCACTGAGCTGTTGTAAAATGAAGCCACCTTCACCTGCTGCGGCACCTTTATATGCCTTTCGCGGAGCCGTCTCATGGCCTGCGCACAAACTGCATCATCCATACACAGCAGACAGTCGCAGCCTCTGTCAATTGCATCATCTACAGCCTTTTCGACATATGCTTTTCCTTCAAGGTTTAAAAATACAAGATTGTCATTTATTTTCTTTCCAAACTGCTCATGGGCATCCACTACGCCTGCGTATCTGGTCTGATTTACAACAATATCCTCGCTTCCACCGAGAAGCGCCATATTTTTCATGCCACGCATGAGCATAATTGATGTCAGCTCCCTGCAAGCACTTTTATGGTCATGGTCAATCTGCTTTACATCCTTATATTTGCATGAGCCAGCTGTGACAAACGGTATCCTGCGCTCCTGCAAGAATGTCACCTGTGGATCATCTACCATTGTGCGAAGCAGCACCACTCCATCCACCTTATGATTCTGTATGATACGCCTAAGCCCCGCCATATCATTGCCTGAGCCTATACAAAGCAAAAGGTCGTATTCCATCATACCTGCTATCTCCTGAATCCCCATTATAGCTTCCTGGAAAAAAGGCAGATCGACAAGTGCATAATCCCCCGGCATCACCACACATATATTAAATGTCTTTGACTGTGCAAGCCCCCTGGCTATTACATTAGGTTTATAATCATGCTCCTGTATATATTCAAGCACTCTTTTTCTTGTTGCAGCGCCTATCCTGCCCTTCCCCGATATAGCCCTGCTTACTGTTGTCTTTGAAACGCCAAGTGCCTCTGCTACATCTGATATCGTGATATTGTTACTCATTCTGCCGCCTCTTTCATCTGAATGTGATTAATCACTGAACAACTTTTATTTGTTGCGCAACTCTATTGTTTTTCATTATAACCTATCTTCATACACTTGTCATCCTGGACATGCAATTTTTGCGCAACTGACTCATTCTTCCACGCATATTCGCTCAACATTTTGCTTTCTGATGGTTTAATGTTTACACCATTTATTTACTAACGTATATTTATATTATGATTAAAGGGTCAAAAGGTATCATCGATGCATGCTTGCATGCAATTCGATGCATACCTTAGTGACCCGCATATCATATTATAACTATTGGAGGTACATATAAATGAATTTTAACGAAATATTATATGGTGTGGCATATTACGACGAATATATGCCTTACGACCGCATAGAAACAGATTTTAAGATGATACGCGATGCCGGCATGAATGTTATCAGGATTGCCGAATCCACCTGGAGCACATGGGAGCCTGAGGAGGGAGTATTTGATTTTACACACCTGCACCGTATGCTTGACTGCGCAGCAAAATATGAGCTGAAGGTCATTGTCGGAACACCTACATATGCTATTCCATCATGGCTTGCAAAAAAATATCCCGATATTCTCGCTTTAACACATAACGGCAAAGAGCTCTACGGTCACCGCCAGAACATGGATATCACAAACCCTGACTATCTGCACCATGCACAGATTATCATTGAAAAGCTCATGGAGCAGGTAAAGGACTACGACTGCGTGATCGGCTTCCAGCTCGACAATGAGACAAAGCCTTATGACACCTGTTCCAAATACGCTCAGGCTAAATTCGTAGAATATCTGAAAAATGAATTTCCTGACATTGACGAGTTTAACAGGGAGTTTGGACTTGATTACTGGAGCAACCGTGTGGATGACTGGGATGCCTTTCCTGATATCCGCGGCACTATAAATATGAGTCTTGATGCTGAATACAAAAAATTCCAGAGAAAGCTCGTGACAGACTTTTTTGCATGGCAGGCCGATATCGTCAAAAAATACAAGAGAGATGACCAGTTCATCACTCACAATTTCGACTTTGAATGGCACGATTACTCTTACGGCATGCAGCCGGAGGTCAATCAATACGAGGCTGCCAAGTGTATGGATATCGCAGGCTGCGATATATATCACCCTTCCCAGAGCAGTCTGAGCGGCCGCGAGATTACCGCCTGCGGCAATATTGCAAGAGGCATAAAAGGTGATAACTATCTGGTGCTTGAGACTGAGGCAGCCGGAAATCACCCATGGCTTCCTTATCCGGGACAACTGCGCCTGCAGGCCATAAGTCACATCGCAAACGGTGCAGACATGGTTGAATACTGGCACTGGCATTCTATCCACAATGCCATAGAAAGCTACTGGAAGGGCGTGCTCTCCCACGACCTTAGACCGAACAGGCTTTATAAGGAGTGCAGTGTCATCGGAAACGAACTAAAAAAATACGGACACAGGCTGGTAAATTTGAAAAAGACAAACAGTTTTGCAATTATTGCTGACAACGCTTCTCTTACAGGGCTTAATGAATTTAAGCTGAACAACGAAAGTGACTCCAACTACAATACCGTTTTCAGATGGCTTTGCGATGCCCTGTATCTGATGAACATTGAGTACGACGTGATTCCTGCCGCCCCGGCACTTTTTGCTTCATATGAGAATATACTTGTGCCTGCGCTCTATAGCGCAACAGATGAGGTTCTCAATGCCTTAAATGAATTTGTTGCAAACGGCGGCAATATGGTGGTGACCTTTAAATCTGCTTTTTCGGATGAACACCTTAAAATACGCCATGACGTACAGCCTTATATTATAAACAAGGCTCTCGGCATACAGTACGATGAGTTCACCCTGCCTGACGATGTCACCGTAAGTTGTGGCGGCAAATCGTCAAAAGCGCGTGACTGGATGGAGATGGTCGACTGTACCACTGCCACACCTGTTGCTATGTATGAGCACAAGCACTGGGGAGTACACGCAGCTATCACAGAAAACTCTTATGGCAAAGGACGCGCCATGTATCTTGCCACACTTTTTGGTGAGGACACTCTGATAGAAGCCCTAAAGCTTTTCTTCGGCGAGGCAAAAAATGAATTTGATGCTTCTTATCCCGTTGTCATAAAGCGCGGCACCAATATGCAGGGAGAAAAAATCATTTATCTGCTTAACTACTCGGATGATGAGCAGACTGTTACCTGCCATGCAGACGGTCTCAAGAAGCTTTGCGATGACAGTACAGTATCAGCAGGCGATTGTATAGCTCTTGCACCATGGGATTTTAGCATTCTTTATGCAGATTAGCCCACAGCTTAATGTGGCCCTTTAACAGTGCTGTTTTATCCTATGCTTTTTGCTGCAGATAAATATTTCACAAAAAGCTCATTATATAAGGTCTCAATTATTAATTTTTTCATAAAATTTATTAAGTCTTTTGTTTTGGTGTTGTTTGAATTATTTTTCAGTGTTATAATTTCATGCGGATTAAAAAGGTGGTTTTATGAAGAAAATACAGAATAAGCTTATAGAGCTTTTCAACCGCTACAAGCATGTGTGGATTTTATCATACTTTATCATATATCTGACCTGGTTTGGATATTTAGAGCGCACTGTTACCACACATTATCACTTGATTCATCTTCCGATAGATGATTATATACCGTTTTGTGAATACTTTGTTATTCCTTATATCATGTGGTTTGGCTATGTGGCCTTTGGAATTGCTTTCACGGCATTACATGACAAAAAAGAATTTTACAGACTGTGTGCGTTTTTATACACCGGTATGACCGTATTTTTGGTTATATCAACTCTCTACCCGAATGGTCACAATTTAAGGCCTTATTATTTCACGCACCACAATATGTTTACAGCGCTTTGCGAGTGGCTTTACTCCACTGACACACCGACGAACCTGTTTCCGAGCATTCACGTATACAATTCGCTCGGCATTCATTTTGCGGTGATGCACAGCAGCTATTTCAAGGATAAAAAGCACGTTCAGCACGCATCCTTAGTGCTTTGTGTTCTGATTATACTGTCTACCATGTTTATCAAACAGCACTCAGTATTTGACGTTTCTACAGCCTTTATGCTTGCTTTCGTTATGTACAATGTGGTCTACATCAAAAACTGGATGCATCTGCCACAGAAAAGCGGAAGCTTCCAGGATGCAGCAAACCGCAAGGTTCGTATTTGATTTAATGATTGCAGCTTTCAACTCAAAAAGACATCATCCGGAATTTACACCGGTTGATGTCTTTTTATATTTCACTCATAAAAATGCATGACACTCAAAGTCTGCATATCTGTCCTGTTATCTTACTCTCTCCCTGCTGTAGTCGAGCACCTTGTCCACAGTGGATTTTATTTCTACTGAATTTTTCCTCTGAGTCGAAATTTCTGCGTATGCATCCTCTATCTGCAGCTTATTGCGCTCCTCAAACTTGATAATCTCCTCCTGTGTATTACGGATTGACACAATCTGCTGTCTGCACGCTTCTATCATGTCAACTGAAATCTCGTCACACTGTGAAAACACATGATTGAGTTCCACACCCTGCTTCATGAGCTTTGTCGTAGCAACATTGTTGTCCTTCAGAAGCCCTACAAGGTGGCTCACCTGCTCTTTAAGTGCACTAATCTCAGCTTTTGCCTCTGAAAGCTCCTGTTTAACAGCATCAATTGCACTGTCATATGAAACAGATGCCTCCCTTATGCTCTCAGCAGCCTCTACGAACAGCTTTCCCTGCTCTCCAAGCATGCCCGCCTCTATAGCAGCATTTAGTGAGAGAACACTCATCTGCTTATTCTGTTCCTTCATCTGCGCAGCTATATCCGCACAGCTATCCACATGCTCCTCAAGCCTGTCCGATGTCTCTGACAAGCTCTTAGCCGGAGCTGTAAAATGCTTATTGTTTTCGACAAGCACACATGTATCCTCATGCTGTGTGGCAATTGCCTTTGCCGCACTCTCAAGACTTGTAAGATTGTCCGCAGCCGCCTTTACACACTCTGTAAAGCTGTCGTTTAAGGCTGATATGGCATCCATGCTGTCCTTTGAAAATTCCACCACATTATTTGCATTATCATTCAGCTGCTTAAGGGATGACTCCTCAAGCTGTCTTGATTTCTCCAGCTCATCAAAATCAGCCTCTATAAGCTTTGACTTTGCATTTACGTTCTCGAAAAATCCCCTGTCATTATCCAATTGTTCCTTCATATACGCTAATTCCTCAGCGGATATTTTTGCTCTGTTCCCAAACACTGATCTATTCTGCCACTCAAAATGTGTTCAAATATACTCAAACACATCGAGAAATTAAAGTCCTTGCGGATACTTCTTACTGCTTCGATGTGTATGCTTTGGCGATTGTAAACAATACGCTACTCACAAGTTCGTGTACACTCCACAGTCGTAAATTCCTGCGATAGCCCGCAGTACATACTTACGTTTGCGTTTATTATGCAACTTCGTAAGTTAAAGCATCTCTTAGATTAAGAGCAGCATTGAAATCCCTATCCTCAACATAGCCACAATCACAACGATATATTCTATCTGAAAGCTTCAAATCTTTCTTGATAGCACCACAGCAATGACATATTTTGGATGATGGATACCATCTGTCTACGACTCTTAATTCAATACCATTTTCATCACATTTTGCTTTAAGCTTGGTTCTAAATTCATAGAACTTCTGTGACGCAACAGCTTTTGAAAGATGTCTGTTCTTCATCATTCCTGATACATTCAAATTTTCAATAGTTATATAAGATGGCTTGGTTTTCACTATCTCAGCTATTGATTTATTGATATAATCAGTACGGATATTATCTATTTTATGATGAAGTCTTTGTACTTTGAGCTTTTGCTTTTGTATATTCTTTTGAGTGGACTCTCCTTTCTTTAAGTTCTCATATTTTCGTGAGAGACATCTTTGTTCTCTACGCAGTTTCTTTTCCAATTTTTTAATTCTTGTTGACTTATTGATATTTTTATAAGTTTTACCATTGGAAACAATCGCCAAGTCTTTTAAACCCAAGTCAATTCCTATACCACCATTGCTATTATTAGCAATCTTAACGTTGGGAATTTCTACAAGAACTGACACATAGTATCTGTCTGCTTTGACGGATACTGTACCGCTTTTGATTTTCCATCCGTCTTTAGTTGTTGGTATATAACCTTTTTCTTTAATGCGTACCCAACCTAAAGTGGGTATGTTCAGCCTATGTCTCTCACATCTACAGTCTTTAGTATTGTTCTTTACGAAATACATTTTTACATCAGATTTACCTTTCTTTTTGAAATTAGGAAAAGCGCTTTGATGTTTAAAAAATCTTGTAAATGCAGTACATCCATCTTCAATAGACTTTTTTACAGCTTTTGAATATGCTTCTTTAATCCATATTTTATCAGGATTATTAGGAATATACTCATTATTAAGCCATACGCTGAAACTCTTGCCAGTCATAAACTTTTCACCGTTATCATATAAAGTTTTGTTGTGACCGAGATAGAAGTTATAGACGTACCTACAAGTGCCAATAGTCTTGTTAATCTTGATTTTTTGCTCAATCGTCGGATTTATTTCCGTCTTGAAGCTCTTTAGCAATTTCCTCATCCCTTTCTATTTGTTTTTCATACTTACGAAGTCCATACAACCTGCAAGAGAATACATGAAGTATAGAAACAATATCCTGTACGAGTTCTTCCTGTGGTGATAGTTCTTCGTTGTTCACTACCACAATGCTTGTATTAAACTTCATACAGAATTTTTCAAACCAATCGTAACCAAATCTGATAAATCTATCTTTATGAGTTACTATTATGGTTTTTATTTTCTGTTCCATTACTTCATTTAATAATTCATTCCACTTTTTACGATTGTAATTAAGACCACTTCCATAATCCTCAATACACTGGTCTATAATAATACCTTTAGCATTACAAAACTGTCGCAAAAATGCAACTTGATTCTGTAAATCATCTTTTTGATTTCTTGTAGACACTCTGGCATAAATAACTACCTGACGTTTATCATTTTCAATATTTATGCCTTTGAATTGAAGGTACTGGTCATAGGTATAATAACGCCTATCAGTTGGAGTTCGATTTGCCTTTAAAGTTCCTTCTCTGTCCCAGCGTTGCAATGTCTTAACAGACACACCTAACAGTTCAGCAAAATCTTTTGGCTTATAATTTGTGATATTTGATGTATTCATAATAATTTACTCCTTTGAGTATATTTAAACACATTTAATCACATTTAACAATATATTCAATTACTTATTTTCTCCTCCTAGGTTGTTGCTACTACTTTTATTTTATGGTACGGAATTTTCGGCAACCCGCCAGCCGGGACTTTTCAATGCTCAGGTTCTTCGGGCTAAGAGGCTGTATGAATTATGATTTTGGTTTTCTATGCTTGACGCGACCGGCTTTTACACACCTTCCGAAAATTCCTTACGCTGTGGTGTTATTTAGAAAATCAGAATATGCAGGCACTTGGCCTGCACATTCTGGAATGTTGGATATTTTTTTATATTACATTCTCTCGTGGCATGTACGTGAGATTACATCGAGCTGCTGCTCTCTTGTGAGGTCGATGAACTTAACTGCGTATCCTGATACTCGGATTGTGAAGTTTGCGTACTCCTCCTTCTCAGGATGCTCCATTGCATCGATGAGCTTCTCTTTACCGAATACGTTTACATTGAGGTGATGTGCACCCTGATCGAAGTATCCGTCCATTACGTTTACAAGGTTGTCGATTCTCTCTCCCTCGTTGTTTCCGAGTGCTCCCGGATTGATGGTCTGTGTATTTGAGATTCCATCAAGCGCCCACTCATATGGAAGCTTTGTGAGTGAGTTTAAGGATGCGAGAAGTCCGTTCTGCTCTGCGCCGTATGATGGGTTTGCTCCCGGTGAGAGTGGCTCTCCGGCTTTACGTCCGTCAGGCATTGCTCCTGTAGCTTTTCCGTATACTACGTTTGATGTAATTGTAAGGATTGATGTTGTAGGCTCTGAATCACGGTATGTGTGATGCTTCTTTAACTTGTCCATGAATGTCTTAAGAAGCCATACACCGATTTCGTCCGCGCGGTCATCATCGTTTCCGTATTTAGGGAACTCTCCCTCGATTTCGAAATCCTTTGCCAGTCCGCTCTCGTCACGGACTACTTTAACCTTTGCATATTTGATTGCTGAAAGAGAATCGATTACGTGTGAGAATCCTGCGATTCCTGTTGCAAATGTTCTCTTTAAGTCTGTATCCATGAGTGCAAGCTCTGCTGCCTCATAGTAGTATTTGTCATGCATGTACTGGATAAGGTTTAATGTATTTACATAGATGTCTACTAACCAGTCCATCATCTTGTCGTATTTCGCCATTACCTCGTCATAGTCAAGGTACTCTGCTGTGATAGGTGCGTAGTTTGGTCCTACCTGCTCACCTGATTTTTCATCAACACCACCGTTGATAGCGTAAAGGAGACATTTTGCAAGGTTTGCACGTGCTCCGAAGAACTGCATCTCTTTACCTGTCTGTGTTGCAGATACACAGCAGCAGATTGCATAATCATCGCCCCATACAGGCTTCATTGCGTCATCGTTCTCATACTGGATTGAGCTTGTCTCAATTGAGATGCGGGCTGCATAATCCTTGAAGGTCTGAGGAAGCTTTGATGAGTAGAATACTGTGAGGTTTGGCTCCGGTGCAGGTCCCATGTTCTCTAATGTATGGAGGAAACGGAAGTCTGTCTTTGTAACCATTGAACGTCCGTCCACACCTGTTCCTGCCACGTCAAGTGTTGCCCATACAGGATCACCTGAGAATAACTGGTTGTATGAAGGAATACGTGCAAATTTAACCATACGAAGCTTCATTGTAAAATGGTCGATGAGCTCCTGTGCTTCCTGCTCTGTGAGGATGCCCTTGTCCATATCTCTCTTGATGTAAATGTCAAGGAATGTAGATACACGTCCTACTGACATTGCTGCACCATTCTGTGTCTTGATTGCTGCAAGGTATCCGAAGTATAACCACTGAACTGCCTCTTTTGCGTTTGTTGCAGGTCTTGAGATATCATATCCGTAAATCTCTGCAAGCTTCTTCATATCCTCAAGACATTTAATCTGCTCTGCGATTTCCTCTCTTAAACGGATAACATCATCTGTCATCTGTCCACAGCCACAGTTTGCCTTATCCTTCTTTTTCTCTTCGATGAGATAATCAAGTCCGTATAATGCTACACGACGGTAATCGCCTACGATACGTCCACGGCCGTATGTGTCAGGAAGACCTGTAAGGATCTTTGCATGACGAACCTTCATCATCTCAGGTGTGTATGCATCGAATACTGCTGTGTTGTGTGTCTTATGATATTTTGTGAAAATTTCCTTGAGCTTGTCGCTTACATTGTAACCATATGTCTCAGCAGCCTGTACTGCCATCTTGATTCCACCGTAAGGCATGAATGCTCTCTTTAACGGCTTATCTGTCTGAAGACCTACAATCTGCTCGAGGTCCTTTAATGACTCATCTATATATCCAGGGCCGTAAGCTGTAATTCCTGTTACAACCTCTGTCTCCATGTCAAGAACTCCGCCCTTGGCACGCTCCTCTTTCTGTAATTTCTGAAGCGCATCCCACAGCTTGTTTGTAGCATCTGTCGGATCAGCTAAAAAGCTCTCATCTCCGTCGTATGGAGTGTAGTTGTCCTGAATAAACTGACGGACGTTGATTTCCTCTTTCCAAAGACGTCCTTCAAATCCATCCCACTCTTTCATCTCTATCATTGTAATATCCTCCTTAAAATGTATGAATGTTACTTCGTTTGATTAGTTTTGTTTAACTGTGGTTAGTATATACTTACTACAGTATTTTTGTCAATATCCCTGTTGTTTCTTTTGAGATACATTCCCTGGTTATTTACACGACCATGGCTGATTTTATAATCAAAAAGAGCCAACTGTCCGGGTTTATCGCCCAGACGGTCGGCTCTTATTTGTTATATTTCATGTGGTTATTCCACTTATCCGTCAGTCATATAACACGTTCATAGTAGACTATTTTTCTCAATAAAGCAATAGTGTTTTAGAACTATTTTTATTCTTTTCTATTCCGCACGGACCGCCCAGCGCATCTTCGTGGACCTGGCACGTCCGTTCTGAGCACATTCCTGTGCTGATGGACGAATCACATCCTTGGAATAGTCGCTGTATATTCCTGCTTTATATCCTGCCTTGAGTGCCTTTTTGACCAGCTTGTCCTCTCCTGAATGGAAGGTAAGGATGGCAGCTCTTCCTCCAGGCTTTAATGCTCCCGGAAGCTTTTCCATAAACTCATATAGCACCTCAAACTCATGGTTTACGTCTATGCGAAGCGCCTGGAATGTGCGCTGACAGGTCTTTTTGATTATGTCCTTCTTATCCTTTTCAGGGAGAAAATCGAGTGTCTGCTCTATAATGTGACGAAGCTTTGTGGTCGTATCTATGCGGTTGCCCTTCCTGATCTCGTCTGTGATTGCCTTTGCAAGCTCCTCGCAATACGGCTCATCTGAGTTCTCATAGAGCATACCCGAAAGCTCCTCACGGGATATATTGTCAAGCCGCTCTGCCGCACTGATACCGGCATTTGGATTAAGACGCAGATCCAGCGGTCCATCCACCTTAAATGAAAATCCACGCTCAGGATTATCTATCTGCATTGATGAAACTCCCAGATCGGCAAGTATGAAATCAAAGCCTCCTACTTCCTTTGCAATCTCATCTATTGTGCAGAAGTTCTGAAGCTTTATGGTGAGAATATCCTCTCCAAAGCCGGCTTCAGCTAGACGCTTTTTTGTCTTTTCAGACTCGATTGGGTCAACATCTGTAGCAAACATATGTCCCTGTCCTTCAAGCTTTTCAAGCATTGCCCTTGTGTGGCCACCGTATCCGAGTGTGGCATCAAAGCCTGTCTGTCCCGGTTTTATGTCCAGAAAATCTATGATTTCTTTTACCATTATGGATATGTGCATGCCCGCAGGGGTATTTCCCTTGCTGATGACATGCTCAATTGTATCCTTGTATTTTTCCGGGTTTAATTCCTTGTATTTTTCCTCAAATTTTTTGGGATATTTTCCGCTATAGTGCACGCGGCGCTTGTGCTGTTTTTCTTCGCTCATTTTATGCTCCGTTTCATTCTGGGTTAGAACTGTTATGCTGACTTTTGCTACAGTATAACTTTTATTTTACTTTTCCGCAAGATAATGACTTACATTCCTATACCATCTGCACGAGCCACACGTCGCTTTTCACCATGAAGTATCCGATGACTACCTTTATCAGCTCTGTGGCCTGCACAAGGAAGTACACCGCTACTATGCCAAGTGCAGTGTATTTGGCGAGCACAAATGCCACCGGAACCACTATCACCCACGTAAATACGGAGTCAAACAGAAATGTGACCAGTGTCTTGCCGCCTGAGCGGAGTGTGAAATACGACGAATGTGTAAATGCACAAAACGGCATAATTATCGCTGATACCGCTATGAAGCTTGTTGCGAGCGACTTGATTTCATCTGTTGTGTTATATATCTGAGGGAAAAGTCCGCCTACCAGAAGCATGACCGCCGCCATTATAGAACAGCAGAACACACTGAACACTATCATCTTGTTATCCGCATCCTTTGCCTTTTCAAGCTCACCGGCTCCAAGATACTGCCCCACAACTATGCTGATGCATGCGCCAAGCTGTATAAACACTATATTGAAAAGGTTTGTTATCGTTGTCGCAATGTTTAAACCTGCGATTACCGAGAGTCCTCGTACTGAATAGCACTGTGTAACCGTTGTCATGCCTGCTGCCCAGAACAGCTCATTGAGCATGAGTGGAAGTCCCTTGATGAATATAGTCTTAAACTCACCAAACGGCATTCCTATTCCTCTGTAAGCGCCCTCGAGATATCTGTTCTTATCCCTGTTTTTATGCGCCCACAGCACAACTATTATTGTCTCAATATATCGCGACATCACCGTGGCAATAGCTGCTCCCGCCACACCCAGCTTTGGTATCGGTCCTATTCCGAAGATGAGCAGAAAATCAAGCACCGCATTGCTTCCAACTGCTGCAAAGCTTGCAACCATCGGTACAAAAGTCTGTCCTGTTTCCTTTATGTTTGTCGCATAGGCCTGTGTCACCGCAAACGGTATAAGACCTATCATAACAATTTCCAGATATTCCTTTCCATATGCCAGTGCTACCTCCGTGGCACCGTTTCCTGCCGTATCTGTCAGATAAAGTGATATGAAACCTGTTCCGTTCGTGATAAACAGTGTCATCGCTATTGCTGTAACAAGCAGCGCTGCATACAGCTTGAATCTGAAGGAATACATATGCCCCTTATGATTTCCCTTGCCAAAATACTGTGCTCCGAATATACTTGCCGCTGACACCGCCCCAAATACAGCCAGATTGTACACAAATATGAGCTGGTTTACGATTGCTACTCCTGACATCTGCTCTGTACCAAGCTGTCCTACCATAATGTTGTCCAGAAAACTTACCAGATTTGTGATTGCATTCTGGATTATCATTGGTATGGCCAGCATGAGATAGCGCTTATAAAATGCCTTGTCTCCTATATATTTTTGTCTGAATTTATGCATGTTTGTCCCCCTTTCGATTTCTCCATGGTCCTTTCGTGCAATGCTACTATTCTACTACGTCAGACTTTATTTTTCAAATATTTTATGTGTTTTTCCTTAACTTATTTTAGGATTCAGATTTTGTATCATAATAACCATGGGGCTACTATGACCTCGGTCTGCACAATGAAAACTTCGTAATTAAAGCTCCCGGCTGACAACACTATTTGCGCTGTCACTCGGGAGCTCTTAATTTAATTTTTTATTATAGTTTTACTTTTTATGTCAATATCCTGTTTATTTGTTTACTGCCGGTTCATATCCTGTGTTTCCTGATACTTTCTGATTACGAAAAACATAGTAGTTCCATCACCCTCTTTGCTGGTAGCCCATATCTTGCCGCCGTGATCCTCTATAATCTTCTTTACGATGGAAAGTCCTATGCCGCTGCCTCCGGTAGCCGAATTTCTCGACGCATCCGCTCTGTAAAATCTGTCAAAAATATATGGCATATCTCTCTGGTCGATTCCTCGTCCATTGTCCTCGATTTCAACCTGTATGAAGTCACCAACATCATTTATCCTGATATCTATATAGCTTTGTGTCTTGTTCATATACTTCACCGAATTGCCGACTATATTATTAATCACACGGCGAAGCTGCTCCGGATCAGCAATGATAAGCACGTTGCTATCCACATGATTCTCATATGAAAGCCTGATATTTTTTGCCTCAAGATCGAGTCCTATTTCCTCAACACAGTCGTTAAAATAATCTGTGACATTTATCTTCGCAAAATTGTATGGAATCCTGTTCGTATCAATCTTCGAGTAAAGTGTCAGCTCATTAATGAGCTTATCCATATCGTTTGCCTTATTGTAAATGGTTCTGACGTATTTATCGACCTTTTCAGGGGTGTTTGCCACTCCGTCAAGTATGCCCTCGGCATAGCCCTTTACCGCAGTAATAGGAGTCTTTAAATCATGCGCGATATTGCTGATTAACACTCTGTTTTCGGACTCATTCGTCACCTTTTCCTCGGCATTTTTCTTGAGGCGGGCACGCATCTGCTCAAACGCAGTACACAGCTCGCCAATCTCTCCGTCGCTCGGACTCGTCTCAAGCTCAAAGTCCAGATTACCATCCTTGATATTTTCAGCGGCAATACGCAGCCTCTCTATCGGTGTGATGATACTCCTGTATATCCACACTATAAGCATGGCAGCCGTAGTAAGAAGTATCAATACAAGTGCAAATGCTCCCTCTATCAAAACAGTCCTGACCTCAGGAATCACGCACGCGGTTGATGTCACTATGTAAAGACTCGCCTCGTCACCATCACTGTCACGAAAATTGAGCTGCTTTATGAGCACCTTGTCATCACTGTCCATATAACTGCTCACATCAGAGCTGCTCTGCTTATTGGATATTCGCGGAAGCTTTCTCAAAATATCATCATTATCAATTCCACCATTGAAAATGAGCTCTCCTTCACTTTTCACTATGAGATATGAATACTTCTTCTCCAGCTTCTTATTTATCTTAGTCAGATAATCACTATCAAGAAGCCTGGATGGTTCTATGAGCGATGTCTTCTCGAGCTCATCATATGTGCGCCCTGTCACCTTGTTCAGAAACTGCACCATGTCAGTGAGCGCGAGCATGCCCGCATCCTCCATGCCATATGTCTTGTTTATGGCCTTTAGCTGAATCTTATTGAAGCCCACAAGCACTATACTGGTGAGCACAACAGGCACAAAAATAATTATACAGAATGATATAGCAAGTTTTGTTTTTATCTTCATAGTATTCTCCATTTGAATAAATTAATAAGCCACTTTATATATACAACAAGGACATATCCTTTCGCATTTGAATTTGATATGTCCTATTCATACTACAATATCTACTATATTTTTTAAAAATCACTACAGCTTAAAGCGGTATCCAACACCCCAAATAGTCTCAATATACTGTGGCTTTGCAGTGTTCATCTCGATTTTCTCACGAATCTTCTTGATATGTACAGTGACTGTCGCAATATCTCCGACCGAATCCATATTCCAGATTTCCTTGAAGAGCTCCTCCTTGGTAAATACATGGTTTGGATTCTCAGCAAGGAATGTGAGCAGGTCAAATTCCTTTGTGGTAAACTGCTTTTCCTCTCCGTTTACCCACACACGGCGGGCTGTTTTGTCAATCTTGATGCCACGAATCTCAACGATATCATTTTCAGGTGTAGCGCTTCCAATGAGACGCTCATATCTGGCCAGATGAGCCTTTACCCTGGCAACAAGCTCTGATGGAGAAAACGGCTTTGTGACATAATCATCTGCACCGAGTCCGAGTCCTCTTATCTTGTCGATATCATCCTTCTTGGCTGAAACCATGAGTATCGGTGTGTTCTTTTTCTCACGAATCCGCTTACAAATCTCAAAGCCATCATTGCCCGGCAGCATAAGATCCAAAATAAACAGATCAAAATCCTCCGCCAAAGCCCTTGCGAGACCGCTTGTGCCATCATTCTCCACCTCTACCTCAAAGCCGCTCAGCTCCAGGTAATCCTTCTCAAGATCAGCAATTGCAACCTCGTCCTCTACTATCAAAATTCTGCTCATTTCCGTTCCTCCTGAAAATTTATTCGTTATCGTCTGCCTATAGATATGTTTATAGTTACATTTAAAATTTTATTATTCGCGTATCACTTATACCTTCGATATGTTACCTAATAATCTCAGGTTATTATAAATCATTATAATCATCATTTGATTAATCTCTTACGACTAAACCATATATAAAAAAGCCATGGAAACCGACTCAATGTCAGTCCCATGACTTAATTATATCATATATCCGATAACTTCTGTCTAAATTTTCTCTAAATTCTTTCTAATATAATATAGGACTTTGTTTAGAGATACTTCTTGAGGTCATCAACCTTATCAAGTGTCTCCCAAGGCAGCTTGATATCTGTACGTCCGAAGTGTCCGTATGCTGCTGTCTGGCGGTAGATAGGTCTTCTGAGATCAAGCATCTTGATGATTCCGGCCGGACGAAGGTCGAAATTTTCCCTTACGATTTCAACGATTCTGTCATCTGCAAGCTTTCCTGTGCCGAATGTATCAACCATGATAGATGTTGGCTGTGCAACACCGATAGCATATGAAAGCTGAATCTCACACCTGTCAGCAAATCCGGCTGCTACAAGGTTCTTTGCTACGTAGCGTGCTGCGTATGCTGCTGAACGGTCTACCTTTGTACAGTCCTTTCCTGAGAAAGCTCCGCCGCCGTGACGTGCATATCCACCGTAGGTGTCTACGATAATCTTACGACCGGTGAGACCTGCATCTCCGTGTGGTCCACCTATTACGAAACGTCCTGTAGGATTGATGAAGAACTTTGTCTCAGCATCAATCATATCCTTTGGAAGGATTGGGTCAAATACATATTTCTTGATGTCCTCATGGATCTGCTCCTGGGTAACATCCTCGTCGTGCTGTGTTGAAAGTACAACTGCCTCAAGTCTTACCGGCTTTCCTGCCTCATCATACTCTACTGAAACCTGTGTCTTTCCGTCCGGACGAAGATATGTAAGTGTGCCGTCCTTTCTTACCTTTGTGAGCTGGAATGCAAGCTTATGAGCAAGCGCGATTGGGTATGGCATATACTCCTCAGTCTCGTTTGTAGCATATCCAAACATCATTCCCTGATCTCCGGCTCCGGTGTCAAGGTCGTCTGTAAGGTCGCCCTCTTTTGCCCTCGAGTGCCTTGTCAACTCCCATGGCGATATCAGCAGACTGCTTGTCGATTGAAACCATTACTGCACATGAGTTTCCGTCGAGTCCCTTCTTTCCGTCATCATATCCGATCTCAAGTGCTGTTTTTCTGACAATTGCAGGGATATCAAGCTGTGCCTTTGTGGTAATCTCTCCTGTTACAAGGATGAAGCCTGTGCAGCTTGCTGTCTCACATGCAACACGGCTCATCGGGTCCTGTTCCATACATGCATCAAGGATGGCGTCTGATACTGCATCGCAGAGCTTATCCGGATGTCCCTCAGTTACTGATTCTGATGTAAATAATAATTTCTCCATTAGTTTTCGGTTACTCCTTTCCTGTTATGTCACCAATTTTCCAATAAAAAAACCACTTACTGCAAATAAGTGGATTAAAATTAAGATAATAAAAATCCTCTTATTGTTCGATTACTCGCTCAGGTTGGCACCTTCCTGTTTTCTAACGGGGTTGCCGTGATTTCATAGATCCTTTGTATCTCCATCACTCTGAATAAGAGAAGTTACAATATAGAATTTTTCAAATCTCTGTCAGCTATGTTACTACCACATGATATATATGTCAAGTATCATTTTCGATACAGATTTATCAATAATCCATTTTCGATACCCTATTCATTTTTATAATCAAAAGGGTTACGGAGTAGTTACTCAAAAAAAATTATAAAATAACCAAAAATAAGAACCGTGCATCTACAGTAAGATGCTGCCGGTTCTTATTTTATATATTGCATTTATATTGTGTTTACATTTCATGCTTTACGTATATATCTATTACGATACCTTGAGTATGAACTTCTGAAGCTCCTTCTCATCCTCTACCCTGGCAATTTTTGCACCAATCTTTGTAAGCTTCTCCTCGAGTGCCTCATAGCCTCTCTGGATATAGTAGATATCATCAACCACTGTGATGCCATCTGCTGCAAGACCTGCTATAACCAGTGCAGCCCCTGCTCTTAGGTCAGGTGCATTCACTCTGGCACCTGTGTATCTTTTCACACCGCTGATGATTGCTATATTGCTCTCTACCTTTATATCAGCTCCCATTCTGGTGAGCTCGTCAACATACTTGAAACGATTCTCAAATATGCTCTCTGTCACTGTACTGGTGCCCTCAGCGATACCCAAAAGCACTGCCATCTGTGGCTGCATATCTGTCGGGAAGCCCGGATACGGCAGTGTAGTCACCTGCGTATGATGCAGTGGATTCTTTGCGATGACACGTACTGCATCATCAAACTCCTGAATCTCACATCCCACTTCGATCAGTTTCGCACTGGTTGCCTCCAGATGCTTCGGAATGACATTTTTACTGTGACATCACCATGTGTTGCGGCTGCCGCAAACATAAATGTACCTGCCTCGATCTGATCCGGAATAATAGAATACTCTGTACGGTGGAGCTTCTCCACACCTTTAATACGGATCACATCTGTACCTGCACCTTTAATATTTGCCCCCATACTGTTCAGGAAGTTGGCAACGTCAACTACATGCGGTTCTCTTGCGGCATTTTCCAAAATAGTACGTCCCGGAGCCAATGAGGCTGCCATCATAATATTGATCGTTGCACCTACAGAAACAACGTCAAGGAAAATATGGCTTCCATGAAGTTCATCTGCTTTCGCAACAATTGCTCCATGCATGATATCTACATCTGCACCAAGCGCTCTGAATCCCTTCAGATGCTGGTCGATCGGACGGCTTCCGATGTTGCATCCACCTGGAAGCGGTACCTCTGCATGTTTATACTTACCAAGAAGTGCTCCCAGCAGATAGTAGGAAGCTCTGATCTTCTTGATATATTCATAATCAACACTTACATCTCCAATTGTAGATCCGTTAATCTTCACAGTAGATTTATCAATACGGTCTACCTGTGCTCCAATACCAGCGATCGCTTCAAGCAATACATTGATATCCCTTACATCCGGCAAATTCTCTATCAGAATCGTCTCATCAGTCATTATGGCTGCTGCAAGAATAGCAAGTGCCGCATTCTTGGCACCGGCAATCTCAACTTCACCGACTAAAGGGTTGCCTCCTTTTATAACATACTGTTCCATATCACACCTCTTATTTATTTTCACTCCATGAGCAGAATTAATGGTCACTGTTCACTCTGTTTTTCGTTTTCTGCGAACATGTAACTTCTGTTTCAAATGCATATATGTTTATACTAAACGATCATCCTATTTTAAAGTCAGTTGTATATTATATCATATATTTATCATTTGTAAACAAAAATTATTTACCACTGTCCTTTTCCCGAGCTGTAATAATCACTTTCCCTGCTCTTTGATATGTATTATCTCCAGAATTGCCCGAAGACTTTCATCCAAATCTTTCCCCTCTTCATCAATGGTAATATCTGCATATTTCTCGTACAGAGGTACACGTTCCTCATACAGATCTTTCAGGCTCTGACCGTCCTTTAACAGAACTCCGCGGCCTTTCAGATTTCCCAGTCTTTTGGATAAAGATTCCAGTGATAATTTAAGATATATAACCTTACCTATAGACTTCAGATGTTCCATTGCCTCATCACAGTAAATAACACTTCCGCCGGGTGCAATGACCGTATCTGTCACATGAATGTCTGCATTAACCTGATTTTCAATTTCCTTAAATTTTTCCGGTCCGTCCTGCTCTATGATCTCTGAAAGCTTTCTTTTCTCCTGTTTCTGTATCAGAAGATCCGAATCCAGAAATTCATATCTCAATGCTTTTGCAAGAATAACTCCTATTGTACTTTTCCCTGAACCGGGCATTCCTATTAATGTCACATTATTCATGTTTATGTCCTTTCATTTTATCATACATTGTCTGCGTCTTGCAATTGCGGGTTACTGTTTCTTTTTTCCGGATTTTTTCTCTTTTTTTAACGCTGTATCCAAATGTTCCCAGTTTTTTTACCAATTCCCAGATATTCACCATGAGAATACACCAGAGGTTTCGCATCATTCAGATGAAATTTCTTCTTCTCGTCCATATACTGCGGATCAGCATGAACTGCAAGCACATCCGCCAGAAACATATGGTGGGAACCCAATTCCAGAACCTGCCTTACTTTGCATTCAATACTCACCGGAGCTTCTGCGATCATGGGAACTTTCACAAAATCCGCCTTCTCTTTGGTAAGCTTTATTTCTTTAAATTTATCAACATCCCTGCCGGAACGGACTCCACAGTAATCCGTTGCATATGCCAGTTTCTCTGTTGTCAGATTTATTACAAATTCTCCCGTCTTTCTGAGCATATCATAGGAAAAACGGGATGGTCGCACAGAAATAGACACCATCGGCGGATTCGTGCAGACAGTTCCTGCCCATGCAACTGTAATAATATTGTCATTCCCCTCTCCGTCAGAAACACTTACCATAACTGCCGGAAGTGGATAAAGCATATTTCCTGCTTTCCAGGTTTCTTTTTCCATTTCTTATTATCCTCAGCTATTCTGTCTGCTGCCATCAGTTGTAATCGTTCTGTCCGGCCTGTGCAGCTTCCATAAGTGCCGGAATCAGCTGTTTCTTACGTGAAACAACGCCTTTCAGATCAAATACACCATCCTTTGGCTCCATATGGAAAGCAATACGTGCCATTTCCTCACTTCCCTCACCATAATAGAGAAGCTCTGTAGATTCCTCAATAATATTGGTAAGCATAAAGAATACGCGGGTAACACCATGACGGCCACACTCGCTGACCATAAACGGAACCAGACGCTCTTTGATTTCTGCCAGCTCATCGCTGTCCATAGAACTGATCTGTCCAACACCAAAGTTGATCTCATCCTCAGCAATAAATTTCTTATAATCCTGATAGAAAATTTCTTCCGGTGATTTATCTTTCAGGTTACTTCCTGCTTTAAACATCTCTTTTGCAAACTGCTCAATATTGATTCCTGCAATAAGTGCCAGCGCACCTGCCGCCATCTTGTCAGATAATGTGCAGGTAGGTGAACGGAACATCAGTGTATCTGAAATAATCGCAGCACAGAGAAGCCCCGCAATACTCGGTGAAATCTCAAGTTTCTGCTCCCCATACATTTCATACAGAATCGTTGCTGTACATCCGACCGGCTGATTTCTGAAAGAAATCGGTACCATAGTTTCCAGAGAACCCAGTTTATGATGGTCAATAATCTCCACAATTTCAGCTTTATCGATATTGTCAACTGCCTGATCTTTCTCATTATGGTCCACAAGTGCTACTTTTTTCCTGTGCATATCCAGGAAATTTCTTCGGGAAATTGTTCCGATACATTTTCCCTTTTTGTTAATTACAGGGAACGCACGATGACGGTGTTTGATCATCTCATTCTGAATATCATCCGTAAAATCCTCTGTATTAAAAGTAACCAGATTATCTGTTTTCATAATATACCGTACAGGAATACTCTGGTTGATCAGTCTTGCGATCGTAAATGTATCATACGGAGACATAATAATTACAATTTCTCTCTCATGAGCAAGCTTTATCACCTTTTCGCTGACTTCAATTCCCATACCAACGATAATACAGCTAACATTCTGCGCAATCGCCTGAAGATGATCCTCTTCTCTGTCTCCCATGATTATCAGGTCATCCGATTCAATATAGGCTTTGAGCATTTCCGGATTTGCAGTTCCCACCAGAACTTTTCCTTTTGTAAAATATCCATGCTCATTTCCCTCTACTACGGTACCTGCAATTGTCTCGGCAATTCTTCTGTACTGTGTCTTCGCTCTTGACAGCAGATAACTGTCCGTTGTATCCATATAAGTCTTAGCAATATCACCGATTGTGATCAGACCTTCCAGCTGTCCTTCTCTGTCTCTGATCGGAAGAGATACGATACTTTTCTCCATCATCAGATCCCATGCATTTTTCAGGGACATACTCTTATCAGCTTCCGGACTCATACGGATATCCATATCTTTTATCTGTGTTCCAATGTTAGACAGATATCCCGGCGGCTGCATGCCGAAACGATTTAACACATATTCTGTCTCTTCATTGATCTGTCCTGCACGCTTTGGAATGTATTTCACCTTCTGAGAAGTCCTGTTTTTGATGTCCGCATAGGCAATTGCTGAACAGATGGAATCCGTATCCGGATTCTTGTGACCTATTACAAATATTTTTCCTGATTTCTCATACAGATTCTAACCTCAATTATCTAATTTAATGTTTGCAAAAAGTGCGCCAAGAGATGTGGAAGCCTCTTCCTTTGAATCTGGAAGCTCGATCACTTCCTCCTCAATTTCCTTAGCCATCATATCTGTTGCCTCTTTGATGCTCAGACTTAATTTTCCATCTTTGACAGCAGTTACTTTTACCTTTACTTTATCTCCAACTGTCAGAACTTCTGATGGTTTCTTAATTCTCTTCTCACAGATCTGTGAAATATGAACCAGACCTGACAGACCATTTCCCAGATCTACGAATGCACCATATGGCTGTAAGCTCTCAACAACACCTTCTGTTACAAGTCCGACCTGCACATTGGAGATTTTTGTTTTTCTCTCCTCTTCTGCTTTTTCTCTTAATATTTCCTTTGCAGAGAGAATTAATCTTCCTTTTTCTTTATCAATATCGAAAACCTGAACCTGGATTGGTTTGTTCAGATATTCGTTTGTATCCTCCACATAATTCAGGGCAAGCTTTGAGGCGGGAATAAATCCACGTACACCTTCTACATAGGCGATCACGCCGCCATTTACAATGCCTTTTACCACCACATCAATTACTTCTTTTGAATCCTTTAATTCTTTCAGCTTATCCCATGCAAGCACATCTGCTGCTTCTGTTCTGGACAACAGAATATTTCCATTTCCATCGTCTTTACTCACAACAGTCGCAGAAACTTCATCTCCCACATTCACCTGTTCCTTTAAAGAAAATCCCGGTTCTCTGCTGTAATCCTCTGCCGGAATAATGCCTTCCGCATAATACTTCAGATCTACCACAACTTCTTTTTCATCTACACTGATGACAGTTCCTGTAAGAATATCCCCTTCTTCAATTTTCTTAAAAGAGGCTTCCAGTTCTGTTTCGTAATCTTTCATTGATTCAGCCATTATCTGTTTTCTCCTTTACCTGGAATAAATGTAACTCTTCTCCATCTGTTACAGGATACTGAACAGTTACAAATAGAGTATATTATGTCAGCTATTTTCAAACATTATAACACAATCACTTTAATAATGGAAATCTGAATTTTCATACAGATAGTTCACACAAACAGATATTTATATGTTACAATAATATCATCAACCAACTATAGCAAATCTATAAACAAGTCCCCTGTGAGATTACAAAAATCAACGGGGAACTGCCTGTATCAGGAAAGGATATTATTATACATGAATTATGATTCTGTCCCCTTGAGGGATTTTAAAGAACTGAATGACTGGGAGACAGTTATTTTTGTCTATCAGTCTGCCCTTAAACAGGTAGAAACAAAGATTGATATTCTAAACGGTGAATTTCAGCACAGACATAAATACAATCCAATCGAACATGTAAAATCCAGAATCAAAACTCCGGAAAGCATTGTAAAAAAACTGAAACGACATGGATATGAATCCAGTATCGAGAACATGGTACGCTATGTAAATGACATCGCAGGAATCCGTATCAGCTGTTCCTTTACATCTGATATCTATCTGATTGCAGATATGATTTCCAAACAAAATGACCTGACGATCCTTGCAAGACGTGATTATATGAAAAATCCTAAAAAGAGCGGTTACCGCAGTTATCATATGCTGGTTACCACACCGGTCTTTCTCTCCGACAGTATCATTGATACCAAAGTAGAGATTCAGATCAGAACGGTTGCAATGGACTTTTGGGCATCTCTGGAGCATAAGATTTATTATAAATACGAGGGCAATACACCAGAATACATTAAGAAAGAATTGAAGGAGTGTGCAGATCTTGTGACGTTTTTAGACAGCAAGATGTTGGCGATCAATGAAGAAGTGAGAAGTATTCGGGAAGAAAATAAAGAATAGGACATGCAATATTTTCTCTAAATGATCATAAGATATGATTGATAGAGAAAAAGGAGCAGGAAGATGGCAGACAGAGATGGTTTAGGAGATCTTCCATTATTTGATACTGAAGTAAGACCCGTCAGAGAATTTGTAGCACAGGAACAGAGGCAGGAAGACGATTATCAGTATATTACGAGAATGTATTCTGCACTGGCCAGACAGATTCTGGATCTGATCGAAGATATTTGTGATCAGATGGAATATGAGGGCAGCAGGATGTTTGATGAATATATGGATCGAACGATGCTGCTTGATATGGTGGATAAGATTTATGATAAGGTCGATCATCAAGAGAAGCAAGATTGTCAAAGAAAGAACAATTATTATATCAGATGATCCTTTCGCTGCTTGGAGGAGAGATTTATCATAGAAGATGCCGTTATCGAAGAAAACGAAA
>ENA-OQII01000035-OQII01000035.1-human-gut-metagenome-genome-assembly--contig:-NODE-35-length-23809-cov-2.071320_pt1 | contig 23809 bp, 23 predicted proteins | sample MGYA00242577_ERZ504742 | MGnify/ENA primary metagenome ERZ504742 (study PRJEB26092, sample SAMD00036443) | human gut metagenome | host: Homo sapiens | study: EMG produced TPA metagenomics assembly of...
CCGGATCCGACGGAGATGGGCCAGCACTTTATCGCCTATCTGAACACGGCGGACGGCCAGCAGCGGCTGAACAGCGGTATCACAAAAATCGTCGATCTCAACGGACTGCAGTCCCAGGTTTCTTCTGCGCTCACAAACTACATGGCAGGCGTTATGGGAAGCTACTCCGCTTCTGTCGCCTCGGTTCTGCAGACACAGATCACTTCCGCGATGGAACAGATGATGACGCAGATGGCCTCTGCAATTCAGTCCGAGATGGAGCGCGCCATGACGCAGGTCGGTAATTCTCTGCAGGATTCGATGGGCGATGCCATGAAGATTGACACCGATGCCTTTGCAAGTGCCTTCCAGATGAATATGACTGAGGATGATATGAAGGAGCTCTTCGCTTCTCTTAGTTCTTCCGGCTCTTCCACCTATGAGGGCAATCTGCAGAAACTGGGCTACGCTGATTTTGACGAACCTTCTTCGATCAGCATTTACCCGAAAAACTTTGAGAGCAAGGAACACGTTGTCTCCATCCTCGACGGTTACAATGACACGATGGAAAAAGAAGGCAAAAACGAGCAGGTAATCTCGTACACCGATGTGGTCGGCACTCTGATGTCCTCCGTCACGGATATCGTCAACATCATCAGCTACGTGCTGATCGCTTTTGTCGGCATTTCCCTTGTGGTTTCCTCGATTATGATCGGCGTCATCACCTATATCAGTGTTCTGGAACGCAAGAAAGAGATCGGTATCCTGCGCGCGATCGGTGCTTCGAAACGCAATATTTCGCAGGTCTTCAATGCCGAAACCTTCATCATCGGACTCTGTGCAGGACTGATCGGCATCGGGCTCTCGCTGCTTCTGATGATTCCGGGCAACCTTCTGATCCACCATCTGGCGGATACGACGAAGGTCAGTGCTTCTCTTCCGCTCGTCCCGGCGCTTGTTCTGATTGCACTCAGCGTCGTTCTGACCCTGATCGGCGGTCTGATTCCGTCGAAGAAAGCGGCAAAAAGCGATCCGGTTACGGCACTCCGGACAGAATAATCTGATCCTTAAAACACACTTTGCAAGTACACAAAAAGCGGCCGGCAGAGGCTTTTCAAAAGTCCCGCCGGCCGCTTTTTTCTATCTTAAACTTTTATTTTTCTTCCAGAGAAAATCCATGCTCTGTCCGCACCAGTGTCGTCTCATAGAAGGTCTTTGCGAACTGCACCAGATAAGCAGTATCTTTGGCGCCTGCCGTCTCATACGGGGAATGCATCGCAAGCTGAGCCATTCCGATATCCACGCTTGTCACCGAGACAAGAGAGTTCAGAATTGCGCCGAGCGTGCTTCCGCCCGGAATGTCGGCGTGGTTTGCGAATACCTGGCACGGTACGCCGGCCTTCTCGCAAATCATCTTTGTTACGGCTTCCGAAACAGCATCGGTCGTGTATTTCTGGTTTGCACTCTGTTTGATGACAACGCCGCCGTTCATGTAGACGCGGCTCTTCGGATCGTATTTCTCCGCATGCGCCGGATGGAACGCATGTGCATTATCGGCAGAAACCATAAAGCTTCCCGCAAGATCTCTGTGGTAAGCGATCGTATCTTTTCCGCACGCTGCGTTGATGTGCTGCAGGGTCTCAGTCAGGAACGACGAATCTGCGCCCTGTTTGGTAAGGCTTCCGACTTCCTCGTTGTCAAAGATTGCGCAGACATTGACCTGGCCTGTTGCCTTTGCAACAAGAAAGCCCTTTAAGGAGCCAAACGCGCTCTGCAGGTCATCCAGACGCCCACTGGATAAAAACTCTTTTCCGGCACCCCAGATGGATCCTTCCACTCGGTTATACAGATAAAGCTCCATGGAGAGAATATCCTCTTTTGCGGTATCCGGCAGAAACAGCTCATAAAAATGATCTTTCGCTGTCTCATCACCGAGAATCGGGAGCATGTCGGTCTGCACACTGTATTTGATTCCGTTGTTGATGTCACGATTCAGATGAATCGGCAGATTCGGGATCGTCACCAGATCTCGTCCGGCATCAACCAGCACGGATTTCACGCTGTTTCCGTCACGTACCACCATGCGGCCCGCCAGGGAAAGCGGACGGTCAAACCATGGGGAACGGATCATTCCGCCGTAGCCCTCCACGTTCAGGCGGGTGTAATGACCATCCGTCACGAATGGGTCCTCTCCCTTTACTTTAAACGTCGGACAGTCGCTGTGGCTTGCGATGATCTGGTAGCTGGAAAATGCGCTCTCCGGGATCTGGAACGCAATCACCGAGGATTCATTTCTCGTCACATAATATTTTCCGCCCGGAACGAGACTCCATTCTTTTGTCTCCTCCAGTTTTGTATATCCATTTTCGTTCAGCAGATCACTGGCTTCTTTTACCACATGAAACGGGCTTTTGCACCGCATGATAAAATCGAGCAGCTCCTGCGCTGTATTCAGGTATTCCATAGTTTTTCTCCTTTGCATATATTCAAACGCTTCTTCTATTTTATAAAATCCCGCTGTCTTTTTCAAGACCCAAAAACCTGCGGGAACTTACTGTATCACTCGCAATCATCATTTCGAAGCGGATATTCGCAATCCGCTTCGCTACTCGCACATAAAACCAGCCGCTGCTTCGCAAAAAAATCCCGCACAGACAGATTTTTATTTTCTGTCGTGCGGGACTTACTTTTTCCGTTTTTTCTGCTATGCGGAAACCTGATTTCCGGTATACAGCTGGTAATATTTTCCTTTCTGTTCCATCAGCTGATCATGGGTACCTCGCTCAATAATTTGTCCCTGCTCAAGAACCATGATACAATCGGCGTTTCGTACGGTGGACAGACGATGTGCGATAACAAAGGTTGTTCTTCCACTCATCAGCTTATCCATACCATCCTGAACAATGCGCTCGGTACGGGTATCGATGGAGCTTGTCGCCTCATCGAGAATCAGTACCGGCGGATCTGCAATGGCTGCACGCGCGATCGCAAGAAGCTGCCGCTGACCCTGGGACAGATTCGCACCGTCTCCGGTCAGCATTGTGTCATAGCCCTGCGGCAGACGCATAATGAATCCGTGCGCATTCGCCAGTTTTGCTGCTGCTACAACCTCATCCTCCGTCGCATCGAGCTTTCCGAAGGCAATATTTTCTCTTACCGTTCCCGTAAACAGATGTGTATCCTGCAAACAATGCCAAGCGATCTTCTCAGGTCATCTTTTTTGATCTTTCCAATGTTGATCTCATCGTAACGGATCTTACCTTTCTGAATATCATAGAAGCGGTTGATCAGATTGGTAATGGTTGTCTTTCCGGCTCCGGTAGAACCGACAAACGCGATCTTCTGACCCGGCTCTGCAAACAGCGATACATCGTGCAAAACAATTTTATCCGGGTTGTAGCCGAAATCAACATGTTCGAATACCACACGGCCCTGCAGCTCGCGGTAATCCACAGATCCATCTGCCTGGTGCGTATGCTTCCATGCCCATTTTCCGGTACGCTCTTTCGTCTCGGTGAGTTTTCCGTTTTCTTCCTTCGCATTGACAAGCGTTACATACCCCTCGTCCAGCTCCGGCTCTTCATCCATCAGTCGGAAAATACGTTCCGCTCCTGCAAGTGCCATAACAATTGCGTTCAGCTGCTGGCTGACCTGGTTGATCGGCATGTTAAAACTCTTGTTGAAGGTCAGAAAGCTTGCCAGACCACCGAGCGTAAAGCCACCGACGCTGCCAAGGGCAAGTGCACCGCCGACAATTGCACAGACAACATAGCTCATATTTCCAAGCTGTGCATTGATCGGTCCGATAACATTTGCAAACGCATTGGCATTGTAAGCACTCTCATACAGATTGTTATTAATTTCTTTGAATTTTTCGATATTCTCCTCTTCATGACAGAATACCTTGACAACCTTCTGGCCATCCATCATCTCTTCGATAAAGCCGTTGACTTTACCAAGATCCCTCTGCTGTTTTACAAAGAAATTTCCGGAAAATCCGGCCACCTTTTTTGTCACTCCCAGCATGATAGATACCATAACCAGCGTTGTAATCGTCAGCGGGATGTTCAGAATCAGCATACTGACAAAGACACTGACAATCGTGATTGCACTGTTGATGATCTGCGGGATACTCTGACTGATCATCTGACGCAGGGTATCAATATCATTTGTATAAATCGACATGATGTCGCCGTGCGCATGGGTATCAAAATATTTAATCGGCAGCTTTTCCATATTGCCGAACAGATCATTTCTCAGATTCCGCAGGGTTCCCTGGGATACATAAATCATGGTACGGTTCTGAACGAACGCAGCCACAATACCGATTCCGTAAAATCCGGCCACCCGCAAAATTGCGTGGAGCAGCGGGCCAAAATCCGGATCCGGCTGGGTCAGCATCGGCGTGATATAGCCGTCAATCAGCGTTTTCATAAACATCGTTCCCTGTACGTTTGCCAGGACGTTGACAAAAATCGCAATGACAACAGCGATGCAATGTACGGTATAATCCTTTAATGCATATTTCATAATTCTGGTAAAGATCTTCATCGGATTCTTGACCTGCGGTTTCACCCCTCTTGGAGGTCTTGCGCCCGGCCCCTTTACCTGCTGTACTCTCTCTGCCATTCCTTACTCACCTCTCTTTTCGTCAAAGTCTCCGCCGCCACCGGTCTGAGACTCATATACTTCGCGGTAAATTTCATTGGTTTTCAGTAATTCCTCATGGCTTCCAAAACCATTTACTTTTCCGTTCTCCATGACAATGATGCGGTCTGCGTCCTGCACACTGGAAATACGCTGTGCAATGATCAGCTTTGTCGTTTCAGGAATCTCAGTCAGGAATGCCTTCCGGATTTTCGCGTCGGTTGCGGTATCGACAGCACTTGTACTGTCATCCAGAATCAGCACCTTTGGTTTCTTCAGCAGTGCTCTCGCGATACAGAGGCGCTGTTTCTGACCGCCGGATACGTTGGATCCGCCCTGCTCGATGTAGGTGTTATAGCCCTCCGGCATCCGATCGATAAATTCATCGGCGCAGGCAAGACGGCAGACACGCTTGCACTCTTCTTCCGAAGCATTTTTATCACCCCATCGGAGGTTGTCGAGAATAGTACCGGAAAACAGCACATTTTTCTGTAAAACAACGGCTACTTCATTTCGCAGCGTTTCCATATCGTAGGAGCGGACATCCTTTCCGCCGACCTTAACGGATCCATCTGTTACATCATACAGACGGCTGATCAGGTTGACAAGACTTGTCTTCGCACTTCCGGTTCCGCCAATAATACCGATTGTCTCACCCGATTGGATGGAAAGATTGATATCCGAAAGAACCGGCTCGCCGGCTCCTTTTTTGTAGTTGAAATAGACATGATCGAAGGTAATGCTTCCATCCGGAATCGAAAAGTCCGGATTCTCCGGATTATCGAGATCACTCTTCTCATTCAGGACTTCTGAAATACGGCGCGCACTTGCAAGGCTCATTGTGATCATAACGAATACCATGGAAAGCATCATAAGGCTCATCAGAATGTTCATGCAATAGGTCAGAAGGCTCATCAGTTCTCCGGTCGAAAGACTGCTTCCGACAATCATTTTGGCGCCGAGCCAGCTGATCAGAAGAATACAGCTGTACACGGTCAGCTGCATCAGCGGTGCATTAAAGGAAAGATTTTCTTCTGCTTTACAGAAAATTTTATAAATATTTTCGGACGCTTTGTGAAATTTTCCTGTCTCATAATCTTCGCGCACATACGCTTTTACCACACGGATTGCGGATACGTTTTCCTGCACACTCGCATTTAATTCATCATATTTTGGAAATGCCTGCTCGAAATATTTGGTTGCAGACCGCATGATCAGAAACAGACACGTTCCAAGAAGAATAACGGCCACCAGATAAATGCTCGCAAGGCGTGCATTGATGTAAAACGACATAATCATTGCAATGATCATACTCGCCGGTGCACGCATGCACATACGAAGGATCATCTGATATGCATTCTGCAGATTCGTCACATCTGTGGTCAGACGGGTGACAAGACCTGCTGTACTGAATTTGTCAATATTGGAAAAAGAATATTCCTGGATATTTTCAAACATGGCCTGACGCAGATTTTTTGCAAATCCGGCAGATGCCTTTGCTCCATATTTTCCGCCCATGATACCTGCAAACAGACCGATGGCTGCTGCCACTACCATGAATGCTCCCACCACGTAAATGTGATGGAGATCGCCTTTTTCTACACCGTTATCGATAATGGATGCCATCATAAGAGGAATGATCATCTCCATGATAACCTCCAGAATCATGAAAATCGGAGTGGCAATGGAGGTCTTTTTTAAACTCTTTTACCTGTGCTCCAAGTGTTTTTAACATGATGTCTCTCCTAACATTATTTTTTACGTTGTTTTTGACCTGATCGATGACACGGTAGAAAGTGTCAAGATCTTCTTTTTGAAATTCCCGCAACCGTCTGTTCTTCCAGCATATCGATCATATCTTTCGTCTTCTCGTGAAGCTCTCTTCCGGTATCGGTCAGCACCAGTTTTTTCAGCCGCGCGTCATAGGGAACGGACTCCCGTTTGATGTAGCCCTTTTTCTCCATGAGCTTTAAAATGTTGGTCACGGTAGAGCGGCAGATCTTAAATTCCGCTTCAATATCTTTCTGGAAAATATCTTTGTGCTCGTTCCTGCACAGATAGCCCAAAATCCACCCGTGCATGGCCGTCAGTTCATCGACGCCCCGCTCTCTGGCGGCTGCCATCAGGTTCCGTGACATCATATTGTCCAGCGTCCGCAGTTCGTGGCCGATTTTTCTTTTTTTACAACACACGCTGCTTTTTTCCTCCTTTCCCCTTTGCTGCCGTCCCCATCTGTTCGTTATAAAACTGTTTTGAATAAGGACTGTTCCATAAGCAACTGTTCTATAGATGACTGTTTCATATTAAACAGTTCGCTATAGAACATTCTAGGAGATTTTTGTGGGAAATGTCAACCTGTTTGCGTAAAAAATCGAAAAAAATGCTCCGGATAAAAGTTTTTCACTTTCCGCCCGGAGCATTCCGCTCGTTTATTCTTCGATTTTTCTTCTTAAATAGCTTCCCACCATATGGGAAAAGTTGCGGATATCGCGCGCATACGCGAAATCCTTGCCGAAAATCTTCTGCTCCGCCATAAGCTCCGTCTCCTCGCCTACAAAGACCCCAAGCACCGAGACACCCTGCTGCCTGAGGCGCCGCACCTCAGTTGCCGTGTCATGCAGTGCATAGTCATCCCGGTACGGCTTTGGATTTCTCGCATTCGGCCGGTTCACCAGCACATCGTACGGCTTTCCGTCGCTTAAGAGGATCAGCAGCTTCCGGTCCTCCTGGCGTTTTAAAAGATCCATCCCCGCCGCCTTGACAGCAAGCCCGTGCGGTTGTTTGAGGATGTGATATACTCAAAAATATTGCTGTTCTTCTCCTGCGGATCGTCGTAATCGCGCATCCGGTGCAGGATCGTGTAATCCCAGAACGTACAGAAGCTCATCACGCGGAACGGGATGTGCAGGCGGCTTAAGGTCTCCGCCAGAATGTACGTCTGCAGTGTCACATTCTCCTGGCGCGGCCGCTGGGAACCGCTCGCATCTACGAGAATATCCACGCAAAATCCAGCGAATTCCGCCGCTGCTCCAGCCGGAACAGATCCGCATTCTGGCTCCGTCCCACCTTCCACATCCGCGCGGGCTGTAAAATTCCGTGGTCTGCATCCGCAAACGACTGATCCTCCTGCAGCAGCATCGCTTTTTTCAGTTCCTGATACAGCAGCGAAATGTTCTGCCGCACCGCGCGGTGCTGGTCGTAATAGGCATGAAGGTTTTTATCCTTCTGCTTCTGCGCGTAGGAGAGCTGATAATACTTTCCGACCGGATTTTTCAGCACACCCTCCGTGTAATAGAGGCTGCAGTCGCTGTGGATGCCGCGGCAGAGCTGGTAATTCCGGCTTTTCTCCTCACTCTCCGAGAGCCACGTTTTTCCGTAATTGCGCTGAATGTACTGATACATCCGTGCCAGCGCTTTCTCATCGACGACAACGACCTTTTTGGTATCGCTTCCCGCTGTTTTTTCTTTCTTCTCTTCCGCCTCTTTTGATGTGAAATTTGTCATATCAAGCGAAACTCGCTCCAGATATGTCTCGAGCCCGTCCTCGTACAGTTCCTCCGAAATGAAATCCTTCCAGGAATACTCGGTGAGCTCCTCGATCGTTACCGCAAGAACCGAGGCAAGATCACCGTGCTTTTTCACAAATGCGGGATCGACGACCTTATTGTACAGCTCGTCCGTCACCCGGATCAGTTCCATTGTATCCGCTGTTTCGGATGCGTGCTTCAGCAGCTCCATCCACTCCCGCGTTTTCCCCGAGTATGAAGGGCTTTTTTCCTCGTCCTCCTCTCTTCTTCCGCGCAGATACTCCAGTTTCAGGCGCCCTGTCTCATTTTTGGATAAAGATTCAAACGAGTGGTCCAGTATTTCCTCCGCTGCTCTCCTTCGAAAGCCCTTGACACCGGGGCGCTCGCTTTCGAGCCGCTTCGATACGGCCTCCTCCGTCACCAGCTGGGCGAGCATCATCAGTTCTCCCTCCGCTGCGCCGCTGTAAACCTTCTTCACCAGATACAGGCTGTAGGCTTCCCGATCAAAGTAACACGAAAAGGCGCCCTGGCGGATTGTGTCGTACAGTACCGTATCCGGCTCCTTCGCATACCGCTCCACATCCGGTTTCAGCTTCAGCGTGTAGTCGCCGCTGACAGTCCAGACGAGATTGCGGATCCGGCTTTCCAGCTCCATCTCATGCGTTTTTAATGTTTCCTCTGTCACCATACGTATTTCCTCTAAAAAATATCCTGCGGCGTCCACTCTTCCGGAATCCGCGTGCGCACGACATCCCGCACGATCTCTTTTTCAAACAGGTCAAAGCATTTATTGACAATGCCGATCTGCACCGCAAGATACGGGGACAGCCCCTGGCGCATCGTGCCGATCGCTCCGAACAGACCGCGGAGGTCGAGCGCGCGCGTGGTGATTTCCGCCTGTTTTGCCTTTTTCTGCAGATCGAGGTAAAGGCCGGCCAGCGCTTCGCGTGCCGCCGGTTTCAGATCCGGGAATTTTGACTGCATCAAATAAAACAGTGTCTCTTCTGTAAGCGGCGGCATGTCAATCACCAGAAAGCGGGACACCAGCGCTTCATTCAGCTCCCTCGTTCCCGCATAGCCGTAATTCATCGTTCCGATCATCCGCGCCGCCGGGTGAAGCGGAATTTTATCGTAGCCCGGCACATCGATGATGCGGCGGTAGTCGAGCGCGGCGTGAAGAACACTGACCGCATCGTTTTTCGCCATGTTGATCTCATCGAGAATACCAAAACCGCCTTCCTCTGCACAGCGGTAAATGCTGCCTTTCCGGAGTGTGACCTCCTGGTTCTGGAACGTATCTGTTCCGATCAGCTCGGCGCTTCCTGTGTTTACATGGAAGGAAACGTTGTACGTCGGTCTTCCGAAAACATACGCCAGTGTCTCTGCCAGCACGTTTTTCCCGTTGCCTTCTCGCCGGTCAGCAGCAGATTTTCGCCCTGCAGCAGCGCGGCAATTGCCATCTCCAGAATCTCTTTTCCGAAAAACGGGATTTCCGGCGTGCTCATGCGGTTCTCTAAGCCCTCCGCCACCGGATAGCTCTCGCGGAATTTCCGCACACTCTCAATTAACGCCCCGCTTACGCCCTGTTCCTGTAAAAATGAATCGTTCATCTTCTATTTTTTAATCCTCTCTGTCGTTAAAATATCGCTTTGCTTCTCTATAGTATACGGGATCCGGCCGCTTTCTGCAAGGTCGGACTTTGGCTCACTGCCCGCACAAAAAGACACCGGAAAACAGGTTTTCGTCCCATTTTCCGGTGTCTTGCTTCTATTTTATCTTCGATTCATCGATCGCATTATCCGCGGATTCCGAAAAGAATCTCCTCTGTGGAAGCTTTTGCCTCCTCGTCCAGGTTCTCTTTCTTATAGTTCTCATATCTCTGTTTGTGATGCGGATTCTCTGCCCACAGCTCGTCTGCGGCTTTTTTCCACTCAGCAGCATACAGATCACATTTTCCGCACAGATGCTCTGCGCTCTCCGGAGACTGCAGGTCGGTTGACTTCGCGCCGGTCTTCTCTACCATCTCACGCAGCAGTTCCGGATTTTCGAGCATCGGACATGGACGCAGGTGGTTGCGGTTGAACGGCTGTCCATCGCGGTATGCCTGGAACAGCGGCTGCTGCAGTGCTTCGATCAGGGAAACTTCGTTGATGTTGGCGCCGGAGTAATGGATGAAAACACACGGCTCCACATCGCCGTTTGCATTGATATGGAAGTAGTTTCTTCCTCCTGCGATACAGCCTCCGACAAACTCGCCGTCGTTCTGGAAGTCCATAACAAAGATCTGTTTGTCACTCTTATCGGAACGGATCTCACGCAGTCTGTGATAGATATATTTTCTCTGCTCAACCGTCGGCATCAGCTCCGGTGCAGCGTCCATGCCGACCGGCATGAAGTGGAAATACCAGCTGTAACGGCATCCGTGCTCGATCAAAAGATCCAGGAACTCGTCACTTGTAACGGTCTCGAGGTTTGCTCTTGTGTAGCAGATGGAAGTACCAAAAAGCAGACCGTGTTTTTCATCAGATCCATGGCTGCCAGAACTTATCGAAAATACCCTCGCCGCGGCGTCCGTCGTTGACCTCCTCGAAGCCTTCCAGAGACAGGGAGAAGGAGATATTGCCGAGCTTCTGAACCGCCTCACAGAACTCCTCGTCGATCAGGGTTCCATTGGTGAAGCAGTGGAATTCACAGTCATGATGCTCTTCTGCCAGACGCAGGATGTCTTTTTTGCGCACAAGCGGTTCGCCGCCGGTGAACATGTAGAAGTAGGTTCCCAGCTCTTTTCCCTGGCTTATGATATCAGAAAGTTTCTCATAGGAAAGATTCAGCTTGTGGCCGTATTCTGCTGCCCAGCATCCGGTGCAGTGCAGGTTACAGGCACTTGTCGGGTCCATCAGCATCGTCCATGGGATGTTGCAGTTGTATTTTTCACGGTTCATACGGATCTGTTTCGTTCCGACGAAAGCTGCCTGGAATCCCAGGTTCAAAGCAGTCATTTTGATCACCTGCGGATCCAGCTCGTCCAGTCCGCGGTTGACATACTGTACCCATTTGTTGTCCGGATTCTGCAGCATGGTGCGGATATTGTCGAACGTTTTCTCCGCAAACATATTTCCGGTAAATTTCTGTACAAAATCCGTCAGATTCAGCAGTGCTTTTGTTCTGTCATCTCCGTGGTTCACATATTTTAAAACACCATCGATCGCAGCGCCTGCAGCGGCTCTTTCTACTTTCATTTTTGCATCCATTGTTCACGATCTCCTTTGTAATAGTTTAATATTTTCGCCCGGAATTGATCTGGTTTTGAATACCACATCCTGGCTTTTTCTCATTATATTCTCCATATTTGGAAAATTACAACCCAAAATTCCCTCGTTTTGGACATATCAAAAAAAGTGTCCCACGCGGGAACACTTTTTCCTGTTTTTCTCTTTCTGTTATGTTTCACATTGCATTTTCGGATTCACACAGGGCATTTCCTAATTTTCGATCAGAACCGCACGGATCGGGCCGCCGTATTGGTGTTCTTTTGGATCGGCGCAGCCACGAGAAAATAATGACCAGAGGTCACTTTCTCCAGATTCAGATTTTCAACAATCACCGTGCCTTTTTTCAGTAACTGCTGATGAACATCATTCCCTGATGTCTCATTTCCGACGGTTTCCTGCTCCACACCGAGCAGCACCAGTTTTTTCTCTGCCAGGTAATCTGCCCCATCGCATGTAATCTGCGCATCGCCGCGGATCAGGAGACGTTCACAGTCTTCTTCCATGACCTCCTCGAGCACTTCTCTTGTCACTTTTCCCTCAAGCTCCGCCACCTGACAGATGCCAAGTGACCGGTCGAGCGTCGTCTGCGCCGTTCCTTCCTCCGTCATCAGATGACGCGGCGCGTCCATTGCGGAAAACTGCTCTCCGGAAATGTCATATAATTTCATATTTTCCTATCCTCAAACCGGGAAACTCCCGTCTTTCTTTTTTCCAATATTTGCCGATACTGCCAGATTCTGCCGGCAGCCAAACCTTGTTTAGTATAGCCTATTTTCGGACGCTTTACAAGGCTCATTTCTGCAAAAATTCTGACTTTTATACAGCAATCCTGTCTGCAATAAACAATTTGTCATTTTCACTCCCCTGATGTATAACAGAAATATCCAAACGGTTACGCTATCTTTCAAAAGGGAGGGAAATCTTATGAAACTCCGGCTAAGCCCGTGGATCTGCGCCACGGCTTCGCCGGAGTTTTTTACACTCTTCTGGTTTACGGAATCAGACGGTGAATGTCTCTTGGAAACAGGGATGCGTTCCGCACATTTTCAAATCCGAGAAGCCGTGCCGTAAACCGCTCCAGCCCAAGACCGAGGCCGCCGTGCGGGGGCATGCCGCAGCGGTGCATCATTAGATAGCTCTCAAACGCTTCAACATGCATGCCGCGGCTTTCGAGCTTTTCCACCTGCTCCCGGTAATTGTGGATGCGCTGGCCGCCGGTCGTCACCTCAAGGCCGCGGAACAGAAGGTCAAAGCTTTCCGTCTCTGCCGGATTTTCTCTGCTGTCCATCGCGTAGAACGGGCGCTTGGCGCTTGGATAATGTGTCACAAATACGAAGTCACTGCCTGTCGTTTTCTTCACATATTCGCACAGCAGTTTTTCCTCCTCCGGTTCAAAGTCCAGTTTCTCCGAAAAGGCTCTTTTGTATACGCGGCTCACCAGCTCTTTCGCCTCGGAAAAACGGATTCTCGGAATCTCCGTGATCACCGGCACCTCTGCTTTTAAAAGCGAAAGCTCCGCTCCGCATGTCTCCTGCAGCCGTCCAAATGTGTACCGCAGCATTTCCTGCTCCATCGCCATGATGTCCTCAAAATTCTCGATATAGCCCATCTCAAAGTCCACGCTTGTATATTCGTTCAGATGACGCGCCGTGTCGTGCTTCTCCGCCCGGAAGACCGGTGCGATCTCGTAGACACGCTCGAAGACGCCGACCATCATCTGCTTGTAAAACTGCGGGCTCTGCGCCAGATATGCCTGTTCGCCGAAATACGACAGGGAGAAGATATTAGCTCCGCCCTCGGCTCCCGCTGCTACGAGCTTCGGTGTGTGGATTTCGGTGAAGTGCTGTCCATCCAGAAATTCGCGGAACGCCTGACAGATCCTGGCCTGAATCTGGAAAACCGCGCGCTCTTTTTCATTTCGCAGCGTGATAGGCCGGTAGTCCAGCAGGTTCTCGATGGAAGTGTTGACCCGCTTCTGGTTGATGACAACCGGCGGTACTTCTTCCGGCTCCGAGAGGATTTCCACGTCTAACAGATGCAGGTCATACCCGCTTCTGGAACGCTCTTCACGGATCACCTCCGCGGTAAACCGGACACACGCCTCTTCTTTTAATTCCTCCAATGCAAACCGGGCATACGCCGGCTCGTACACGCACTGTACCATCTGCCGTTTCGTCCGAAGCAGCACAAATGCAAATGAGCTCATTTTTCGGATTTTGTAAATGCTTCCATGCAGCCGCACGATTTCGCCGATGTGTGCTCCTAACTGCTCTGCTTCGAGTTCCTCTGTTTTTCTTACTTTTACGGTATTCATTTCTGTCTTCATAGTCTTTTCTGCCTTTCTGTTCTGATTTTTCTTTATCGCCGCAAAATCAGCAGAAAATCCATATGGACATAATCTGTATGTCCCATACGATCACAACCCTTCTCTGATGTAAATTTCAAGTCATTCCCGCATGGATAAAAAATGGCAAAGAAAAACCACACGGGGTATTTCTTTTTCTCCCGGTGTGGTTTCCCTTTGCCTTATCTTCCACACAGGTACAACACAATCAGCGCCTGTACCTGTGAAGTATAGTAGTCTTCACTTTGATACAAGCGCTATCAATCGTCGTCCCTGTGCATCTGTACGCTGTGCATCTCGTTCATCGTTGATAACCTCTGCTTCGTAGTTTTGTTGTATTATAATTCTGCGTTCCGGTTTTGTCAACCCTTATTTTCCGTAATCGATGATCACCACTTCCGCTTTCGTCCCGATCCGCATCGGCGGTCCCCCAGAGACCCACGCCGGATGTGACGATGCTGTACATGTCTCCGACTTTCTTCATCCCGCAGGCATTCTCCCACATCAGGCCGGTAAGGATATTGCCTGGGAAGAGCTGTCCGTCGTGCGTATGGCCGCCAAGATCAAGGTCTGCGCCTGCCTCTGCCAGCTCGGTCAGCTCCGACGGCTGGTGGTCAATCACAAAAACTGGAAGCGACTGGTCCAGTCCGGTAAGCAGTTCGGACGGCGTGTCGCGTGTCTCCTGCGTTTTGCGGATCCGGTCGGGATCTTTTCGGCCCGCCAGATAAAAGGCATCATCGATACAGACCACATCATCCTCCAGCAGATGAATCTTCGCGCGGTCCAGAAACTCACCGAACCGGCGGTCGGCGATGCGCTCCTCCTTCGTCTCAAACGTAAAGCCCGCGAGAATCTTCTCATCGAGATCGTGGTTGCCGTAGCAGGCGTACGTGCCGTACCGGCTCTTTAAGCCCGCCAGAAGATCCGCCACGCGGTCCGGCTCATAGATGGCATCGTACTCATTATCAAAAATATCCCCGGCAATCACAACGACATCCGGCTCCTCAGCATTAATTTTTTCCACCATCTCTTCCATCTGATGACTGCCGATGCTGTACCCCAGATGAAGATCTGCGACGAGAGCAATTTTCAGATGTGCATCCTTTTTCGATGGAACCTCATATCGTGTCGTGTAAATATGGACTGCATGCACCATTCCGTAGATGCACATTCCCGTCACAAAAAGGATCGCGCCAAGGCCGACCGCTTTCAATCCCATCGGAGAATACAGCCAAGTTTTCGTCAGTGCCGTATGCGCAAAAATGAAGCGCAGCAGCACCAGAATCGCGGTGAAGCCAAGAAAATACAGATACATGCCAAGCCAGCAGTTGCTGATGACCTTTAAAATCCGGTGAACGGGATCTCTTTTGATCAGAAAGCTCGTCAGCAGGGAAAGTGCAAAAAATGCATACAGCACCAAAATGACACCCAGCACGGCCGGATGGCGGAACAAAGGATGCACCTCCTTCATCCACCGCAGCAGCCAGTAGGCGGTAAATACATTTGCCAGTATGTAGACCGGCGCAAGAAATATTGCAAGCATACGTATGTTTCCTCTCTTTTTCGATTCAAATACAGGGCAGGAAAAAGCGTGCCGAACGAAACGTTTCCGGCACGCTTTTTTGCCAGGCATTCATCAGAGTTTTTTCTCTATGATATCAAACAGCTCACGTCTCCGCTTCCGCCAACGCCAGCCATTTGCAAGTTTGTTGTAGAAATAGAACGAATCCACAAGCACCATGTTCAGGCGGCCGATCCGGTCTTTCGTCGTTCCGTTGTAATGTTCGCCGCCGCATTCGATCTGCGGGCACGTTTTTACGTAGGCGATCAGATCATCCTCACTTCTGATAGTATCCGGCAGCTCGGTATACGCTTTTCCGATGCAGTCCAGCCGGTGCGCATCGCTTCCGCCAAAGCCGGGCTTATTGAATTTCTCCGCCAGCCGTTTCGCTTTTGCGTTCGTCTCCGCGCTCTCACACGCATTGAAAATTTCAACAAAATCGAACTGCGGGAGAAGCTGGGCAATCCGCTGCTGATACTTTTTCTTCCGTTCATTCGTGCTGATCATGCTCATAAATTTTTCGCCGTACGGATGCGCCGGTCCTAAAATTCCGCCGTACGCATGGACGATCTTGACAAGGATCGATCCCGGCAGACCGCGTAGCTCCAGAATTTTTAATTTTACGCCGAACGGCATAATCACAAGAATGTGGCCGCAGTCGCACGTATCGTACTCAACACCTTTTAATACCACAAAATCCTGGTGTGCTCTTCCCTTGATGGCATTCTTCCACTCGCGGTATCCGTCATAGGAATCGTGGTCGGATACCAACATTCCTCCAAATCCTTTTCGTTTCAGTGTTCGGATGTACTCCTCAATCATGACTTTTCCATCCATCGAACCCTCTTTTGTGTGGCAGTGCATATCAAATTTCATGCAAAACGCCTCCTTTTATCTTCCATGTTCGAAAACCATTTCGTTTTTCCTATTTTTCTGGAATCGTTTCGGATGGTTCCGCCGCGTTTTTGGCGCGGCAGAATCGATAGTTTGTACCATCTAACTTTATTTTACCACTTTTTCCACAAAAGAAAAAGAAATTTCTTCTGAAGATCTGGTAAATTTTCCTTAAGGAATGGAGTTTTTAGACAATTCCTGTTCTTTGTCCCTGTTTTTACCGTGTTCTTTTTGCTATGATAAAAACAGCTTATTTTACTTGATCGGAGGAACACATTATGAATTCACAGGACATCACCCGCGCACTGATCGACACAACAGTTGCACGCGCGATGGTGGAGATGGACGCAGATCCGAAACGCAGCGTCCGCAAGCTCTGCGATCTTGGCCGCCAATTTTCCCGCGGCCGCTTTCAGAATCAGATTTTTGCCATTTTTCAGGATCTTCTGCGCAACGATGAAAGCCCGTATTATCAGGCGATCGACTTTCTGCTGCGCAGCAACGATCCGGAAGCGCTTCGTCAGTTCGGCATCAACATCGGCTACAACAGTTTTACCACGGTGCGCAGATTCTGCGCCAGAAGCAGAAAGACTTTCCTTGCTGTTCCTGGTTGTCAAGCTCCGTCTCGACAGCCGCATCCCGGACACCTTATGATTCCTCGTTTTTTGCTATCCGTGGTCAGAACCGGTCTGACATACGGCATCTACTCTTATCAGCTCCGCTCCATGGATCATCATGAGGATATGGAATCCTACCTTGCCGTCATCCAGTCGCATCCGGAATGCGCGTTTCTCTGGTTTCTTTCCGATACGCCGCTTACCGAAAAACAGCAGAAACTGCTTTTATCCTGCCCGAACCTGATGGTTTCTCTTCCAATTGATGCCCCCTCAACGGCTTCCATGGCAAAAGCCCTGCGCCATCAGAAAACGCTGTTCGGTATGCACAAAGTCTATCAGGATGCAGATGCTGCCGCTTATCTGCTCTCTTTTGACCACCTGTATTCCCAGATGGAACAGAGTGTCTTTTTCTTTCTGGTCGCAGATGATTCGTGCTCAAAAGAAAGTATCCGGGCTGTTTCCGATGTTGTTCAACAGTACCGCTTCACCCCCATACAGCCATTCTTCCCGATCGAAGTGCAGGAAGACTCCCGCAAAATTGAGCAGATTATCACCGCCCATCCGGCGTATCTGCTGCTTCTGCCGGATCACATGGCCCGCACACTCGATACGCCCACCGTTTCCTTTGAAGAGTTGTCTCTTCGGAATATATTTTACCGTGAACTGCTCGCAGATGCATAAAAGTCAGCCAAAGCGGAATTTTATTCTTTGGTTCCGCTTTGGCTGCTATTTTTTCTGATGATCTATATATCACTTCTTTCAGTTCTTCGACAAACGTTTCCGGTTCCAGCTCGCTTTCCATGGAAAACCAGCGCAGAACCGCGGTCAGGAAGGCATCACAGAAGAACGTTACAAACAGTTTCTGATTCTGTACCTGAAAGAGATCCTGTACAAAAAACGCCATGACCGGCTCGAGCATCTCGTAAAAGTAATCCTTAAAACTGTTCTGCCCTTCGATCCTCAGGGCACTCTGGTAAAATGCTTTATTCTGATAGAAAATATTGCAGACCGCCACCAGCACATCCCATTCATTCTCAAAGTTCTTTCCGCCCATGTTTGTCAGAAAGTCCACATAAAAGATCCAGTTTACCAGATCGATTTATCTTTAAAATGATAATAAAAGCTTTTCCGGTTCAGACCGCATTCCTCGCAGAGATCTGAAATACTGATTTTTGCAAAAGACTTGCGTACCATCAATTTTTTCATTGCATCTGCAAGCGCACTCTTTGTACTGTTGGAATCCGCCATCTCTTCTCTCCCTCTCTTTTCAACCGTTTGTGCTATTATTCTACACCATCTTTTTCCTTTATGCAAGAAAAGCGCACCAGGAAAAGGCTGTATTTCCTTTTTCTGGCACGCTTTTTGCAATCATGCTTCTTCCGTTTTTCCATCTGCCTCCAGTGTGAACCAGAATGCCACACCGTTGTCGTAATTCTGGCAGCCGCACTGCTGCTGGAAGGAATCCATAATGGCTTTTACGATGGAAAGGCCGATGCCGCTTCCGCCGTATTCCCTTGTTCTCGCTTTGTCCACCTTGAAGAATTTCACCCATACCTTGTCGAGATCCTCCTCCGGGATCGGGTCCCCGGTATTGAAAACGGTTGTCTTTACGACATTCCCTTCTTTTTTGCAGGTGATCTCAATCGTGTGGTCGTAGTCCAGATGGTTGAGGGCATTCGTCAGATAGTTGGTGATAACCTCCTCGACTTTGAATTCATCGCCCCAGACATAGAGCGGGTCGCCGCCGGTAAAGAGCACTTTTGCCTCTTTCTGGCGGATCAGGATGTCGGAGGACTGCAGCACACCTATGATCACGGCGTTCAGATCGAACCGTTCCATATTGACCTGATCCTCACCGAACTCGAGTTGGTTCAGGTTCAGGAGTTTTTTGACCATCTCGTTCATCTTTGCCGCCTCGTCGATGATGACATCACAGTAGAACTCGCGGCTTTCCTCATCGTCGTTGATGTTGTCTTTCAGGCCTTCCGCATAACCCTGAATCAGAGCGATCGGAGTTTCAGCTCATGTGTGACATTTGAGAGGAACTCGCGGCGCATTTCATCAATCTGTCGTTTTTTTGTCAATATCTTTCTGCAGCTCAACGTTCGCACTTTTCAGCTCGGAAATCGCCTGCTCAAGCTGTTCGGACATGACATTGAAGTTGTTTCCAAGCTCGCCGATCTCGTCTTTTCCGCCGCTCACGTAGCGGGCATCGAAGTCAAGGGCTGCCATTTTTTTCGAAATTTCAGTCAGCTCCTGCACCGGACGGACGATCTGGCGGGTGATGATCCAGATCACAATGGCACCGATGATGATGATCGGAATGCCGATAAAGAGGTAAAACTGGTTGGAAAGGCCGACCGCATCCGTGATGCTCTCCAGCGGGCATCTTGCAAAGTAGCAATTTCCATTGTCAAACCAGCCGATGATCTGCAGATACTCGGCATCGGCGTGGCTGTCGTAGAATTTCTGGATCTGATAGTTGTCTTTGCTGTCAACGACTTTGGTATTTGCCTGCTCGTTTCCGCTGATCAGGCCGAAGATCAGGGTCTGGAGGCTCTGGCGGTCGGTTGCGTTGGAATAGACGAAGCTGCTGAGCTCCGGTCCGGTAATAATGACTTTCAGGTTGTTGGTAGCGCAGAACTGCTCGAAGGTATCAGGGATATTGTCGCTGTCTCCGCCTGTCGCATTCAGTTTCTGAAAGCTCTCTGCCAGAATGTGTTCTTTATCCCGGATATAAAAGGACCCGAGAAAGAAGTAATTGATCAGGCCGATGATAAGCAGGGTAGCTGCCATGGTCGCAATAAAAGTGTAGGCAATTCGTTTTTTGACGGAGTGTTTTCTTCCCTTTTGTGGCATTTTCAAGTGAAACCGGTGCTTTTTCTCCGTCTGGTTTCCCATTGTCACACGGGAATCTTCTGCAGGCATCTCCATGGAAGTCTCATTTTGTTTTTCTGTTCCGTTCATGATTCGTCCGCCTCGAATTTATAGCCCATGCCCCCAGATGGTCTTGATTAAATCGCCTTTGTCGCCCATTTTGCTGCGAAGTTTTTTGACATGGGTGTCGATGGTGCGGGCGTCGCCGTAGTAGTCGTAGTTCCAGACGTTGTTCAGGATTTTTTCTCTGGAGAGGGCGATTCCCTGGTTTTCGAGGAAGTAGGTGAGGAGTTCGAATTCTTTATAGCTTAACTCCATTGGTTTTCCGTCGATGGATGCCATGTGGGCGGCTTTGTCGATGCGGATGCCGCCGGCTTCTAATACGTCGTCTTCGCCGGTTTTGCCGCTGCGGCGCAGGATGGCTTCGACGCGGGCGACGAGGATTTTCGGGGAGAATGGTTTTGAGATGTATTCGTCTACGCCGAGGTCAAAGCCGAGGAGTTCATCGCGTTCTTCGCTTTTGGCGGTGAGCATGATGATCGGGACTTTGGAGTTCTGGCGGATTTCGCGGCAGACCTGCCAGCCGTCCATTTTGGGCATCATGACGTCGAGGATGATGAGGGCGATGTCTTTCTGGGCGTAGAAGGTGTCTACGGCCTGTTCGCCGTCACCGGCTTCGATGACGTCGTATCCGGCTTTTACTAAGAAATCTTTGACGAGTTTGCGCATGCGGCTTTCGTCGTCTACTACTAGGATTTTTAATTTTTCCATGAGTTTTGTCTCCTTTATATGACGGACGGAAAACGCCCGGCTGCCCACCCGCTCGTGCTTTTTCCTGATCTCGTTGTGTTTTTATGTTTGATATTTTTACCATTTTACTTTAACATGGGTTTATGTTTTTTCTGTGAAATGGGTGAGTTTATTTTAACATATAGGAAGGGAGTTGGAAACTTCTATTTTTTGTATTGATTAAATTTGGGTATGAAAAAAGATCTCCTGGGGTTGGCAGAAGATCTTTTTTCATACGGGTTATTCTTCTTCGTCGAGATAGTATCTGCCGTAGGCGTCGGCTGCTTTAATGGCGGCGAAGACGGTCTCCGGGGTTACTTCGAATGGCATGTTGTGGAGGGTGTCGTTCTCTGCGCATGCGGTTTTGGCTACTTCCATGAGCTGGTCGTCGGTTACGTTTCCGGCACCGAGTTCAGCCAAGGTGACTGGGAGACCGACTTCGATGCACCATAAGATGATGTCTTCGAGTTCATCAAGCGGTACGTTTTCCAGGACGAGCTGAGTCAGGGTTCCGAAGGCTACTTTTTCACCGTGGTACATGTGATGACATTCCTCGAGTACGGTAAAGCCGTTGTGGATGGCGTGGGCTCCTGCGAGGCCTGCGCTTTCAAAACCGATTCCGGAAAGGAGGGTGTTGGCCTCGATGACTTTCTCGACTGCCGGGGTGCATACGCCGGCTTCAAGAGCGATTTTGGCTTTTACGCCTTCTTCCATCAGAGTGTCAAAGCAGAGTTTCGCGAGTGCCATCGCTGCCTCAGTTGTTTTTCCACCGGCGCAGGAAGTAGCTCCGCTTCTCTGGCAGGCTCTTGCTTCAAAATAGGTGGCAAGTGCATCACCCATTCCGGCTACGGTCAGGCGGACTGGAGATTTTACGATGATGTCGGTATCCATCAGAACCAGGTTCGGGTTTGCCGGAAGGAAGAGGTATTTCTCGAATACACCCTCTTCTGTGTATACAACAGACAGTGCGCTGCACGGTGCATCGGTCGATGCAATGGTCGGGCAGATGAATACTGGTGTTTCTGCGTAGTAGGCAACTGCTTTTGCGGTATCAAAAATTTTGCCTCCGCCGACACCGATAACCAGATCACAGCCTTTTTCTTTCACGATAGCAACCAGACGGTTGATCTCACTCTCACAGCACTCGCCGTTGAAATAATCAAAAACAACGTCGCAGTCGCTTCCCGCAAAGCTTTCTTCGATCATTGCTCCGATCCGTCTGTAGCCTCCCTGGCTGATCAGAACCAGTGCTTTCTTTCCGCATTTTGCCGCATATGTTCCGATGTTTTTCATTTCCCCTGCGCCCTGTAAATATTTAGAAGGGCTAATTAAAATTTTTGCCATTTTTAACACTCCTTTTCTTTTTGTCCTCAAAAGTCGTTATCCGCATCTGGCTTTTGCGTTTGGATTCTTTTGTAATGGAATCTGTCTCTATTATAATAATTGCATTGTACATTTTCAAGCCCAAACTTACTTGTAACGCATCGGCCAGATTGCCGTCAATATATCTGCTGAATTTTTATGACTTTTTTTCAAAAAAACAGAAAAATATTTTGGAATTCTTGTTTTTAAGGCTGGTATACGAATTTTTTTCTGTACATATATTCGTAAAAGTGTTAGATTTATAATTATACATTATCTAAGAAAGGATTACTATCATGCTTCAGACAATCGAATCCATCAACAATGCCGTTAATAACTTCATCTGGGGTGTCCCGGCGATGATCTGCATTATCGGTGTCGGGCTTTATCTAAGCCTGCGGACCGGATTTATCCAGATTCGCAAATTCCCTTATGCACTGAAAACCACGCTCGGAAGAATTTTCAAAAAGAAGGAAGCTTCTGACGGCTCCATGACTCCTTTCCAGGCTGTCTGTACGGCCCTCGCCGGAACGGTCGGTACCGGAATATCGCCGGTGTCGCCGGTGCGATCGCGATCGGCGGTCCGGGTGCCGTGTTCTGGATGTGGATCTCCGCAATCCTTGGAATGTGCACGAAATTCACTGAGGTCACACTTGCCGTTCATTTCCGCGAACGAAATAAAAAGGGTGATTATGTCGGCGGTCCGATGTACTACATCAAAAACGGACTGAGCAAGAAATGGCAGATCCTTGCAATTCTTTATTCCGCCTTCGGTGTACTGACCGTTTTCGGTACCGGAAATGCCACACAGGTAAATACAATCACTACTGCGATCAACACTGCTCTGATCAATTTCAACATCATTCCGGAATCTGCATCCAAAACGCTGAATCTGCTTCTTGGTATTGTGATCATGCTTCTTGTCGGTATGGTTCTGCTTGGAGGTATCAAACGAATCGGAAGTGTCTCCGAAAAACTGGTTCCGTTCATGGCACTGTTGTACATCGTTCTTGCGATCGGTGTGGTTGTACTGAATTTTGAGAGAGTTCCTGCTGTATTCCATGATATCGTTTACGGAGCTTTTAACCCGGCTGCCGTCACCGGCGGTGTGATCGGAAGTTTCTTCCTCAGCCTGAAAAAAGGTGTATCCCGCGGTATCTTTTCCAATGAAGCAGGTCTTGGTACCGGTTCTATCGCCCATGCCTGTGCTGATACCAGCAAACCGGTAAAACAGGGTATGTTCGGTATTTTCGAAGTATTTGCCGACACGATCGTTATCTGTACTCTGACTGCCCTTGTCATTTTGGTAAGCGGTGTTCCGGTCAACTACGGAGCTGCCGCAGGTGCCGAGCTGACAATCTCCGGATTCACTTCTACCTACGGAAACTGGGTATCTGTTTTTACCGCAGTTGCCATGTGCTGTTTTGCTTTCTCCACGATCATCGGCTGGGGACTTTACGGTGCACGCTGTATTGAGTTCCTGTTTTCCGAGAAAGTAGTAAAACCGTTTATGATCGCCTATTCACTGGTAGCTATCATCGGAGCAACGTTCGATCTCGGACTTCTCTGGAGCATCGCCGAGACCTTCAACGGACTTATGGCAATCCCGAACCTGATCGGTATCTTCCTTCTTTCCGGAACTGCCATCGCTCTGACAAAAGAATATTTGACGAAAAATAATTCATAAAAAAGATCTCATGCAATCCTTATTCAAAAGAATTGTATGAGGTCTTTTTATATGGTTCTTCTTACATTCGCCTACAATCCTGCAAAAAACAGCTCGTAAAGGTCATCTTCCACTTCCAGCATCGGAGAATTCTCGCCGCCCCCGTTTGTGCTTCGCCGCATGGCTGCATAAGCCTCTTCCCCTGCCGTGATCAGATCCATATCATAAATCTCATATCCAAGTTCCCTGCATTTGCTGCAAAATGCCGCAAATG
>ENA-OQII01000036-OQII01000036.1-human-gut-metagenome-genome-assembly--contig:-NODE-36-length-23633-cov-3.263209_pt1 | contig 23633 bp, 19 predicted proteins | sample MGYA00242577_ERZ504742 | MGnify/ENA primary metagenome ERZ504742 (study PRJEB26092, sample SAMD00036443) | human gut metagenome | host: Homo sapiens | study: EMG produced TPA metagenomics assembly of...
ATATTAGGCTTTGCATAAAATCTTGTCTTACCTGCACCGGAGCCGCCACATACAAGCGTATTCAGATTTCGTCTGTGCTTCTTGGCATTAAGTCCAATGCACACATTCTGAGTCATCAGCTTATTTTCTGACAGCGGCTTTTGTCGGTACTTTTTATCAATGGCTCTGACATTGCCCCATTTAGCAGAACCGTGTTCCTCTCGTCTGCGGTAATTCTTTCTTGTCGAGAAATAAATCCCGATACCCATTCCATAGCATAAAAGCAAAATGAGGACAGTTTTCAGGCTGTCCCCACATAATTTTATGGAAAATGGATTATCAAAGAGTGTCGGAAGATTGGCTGCTATCTCCGGCAATCCTCCGCTTATGGAAGGTGCAATCAGAAGTGCCAGCCATATGACCGGAACGATACCGACAATAGATAAAATAATGGCAGTCTGCCTGTCATTATCTCGCTTCATCTGAGCGTTTCCTTTCAATTACTTTGAACTTTTTCAATGGGGCATTTCCGACTTTTACAAGCAGGTCGTCTACTGCATCTGCGGACTTGCCTTCCTCCATCAACTTTGTTTTCTCATCGTTTAAGGAGCGAATGACAACACCGTGTTCATAATCGTCCAAAGCAATGTGGTAGAGTTTTTCTTTTTCCATATCTGCCCTCCATTATCTCTCATAGTCCTTTGAACGCTCCTGCTTCTTGCGGAACATTTCATCAGAGATATGATTGTGAATTTCTGCCATTGCATTTCGGGTCTTGGAAAGCTCCGCACGGATTTCTTTCGGCTCTTTGGAAGCCAGTCCCTCCGGAATACGGTTAATCGCAAAATTCTGTGTATCTACGCCATACTTCTTGCAAAGCATATATCCGATACACACTGCCTGAAAGCCCATATCCCTGCGGCTGTAACTTTCGCTGTTGATAGAAAGCTGTGCGTGTCCAAGTTCCTGAGCGACACACTGAGCAACTGCTACACTGTCGCCCACATTACGCTTCACATACAAGGTCTGCTTTTCATTATTATAGAAAGCTGCCATATTCGGATACGGAAGTTCATCGGTTGCCGCAACCTCCACCGGAGATACATCAAGCATTGTCGTGATAAGTGCTTTCGGGTCACGGTTTGCTGATACTGCCGGAGCTTTTCTTCCATTTGTCTGCGTAACATCAAATACCTTTTTGACATTGTAGGAAATACCCGGAGAGCCATCTGCTCTTGTGTATTCCACTGGTTCAAGAATAGAAATACTCTTTGCCCCTTTGGTAATCTTCACATTGTCCTTACCCCAATCATCAAAATCTTTAAGCTGTGTCGCCTGCGGATACTGACTGTAAATAAGGAGAGCATTTGCTGCGGAATATCTGTCCATTCGACTCTGCGTATCAAGAAAGCTCTTGAATTTCTCAGGGTCACTCACAATCTCACGGGCAGCGTCATCAATCATCTGATAGACCTTTTCTTTTTCTGCTCGCTTCTTTTCCGCATACTCCTCTTTGGATAATCTCGGCTGATTACCGCCAGCCTTTGCGGGTTTGAAATCATTTGTCATAGCGAATTACCTCTCTTTTGTTTTGGGTTTCTTCTTCGGCTGACGGTGTACCGTCTGACCATTTTTCTGCTGCGGCTTCTTACCGTCTTTCTTAATCTCCGGCTCTTTACGCTCTGCTTCTTTTTGCTGTTTTGCCTGTGCCTTATAACGGTCAAGTTTCTCTTTGACTGATGGCTTTTCCACTGGCTTTGCAACACCCTTATCAGATTGCGTTTCTACCGGCTCTGAGTTTTGCCTTGACAGAGGGCTTTTTGTCTGTTTTTGGCGACTGAGGGGGTTTGCGTTTGCTCGCTCCTCTTTCTGCATTGGATTTCTGACCGCTTCTTCCATAATGATTTCACTCTTGGATTTGGTCGGCTTTTCTTTTTCAACTGCTTCACGGTCTGCGATAGCTTTCTCTGCTTCACTGACAATCGAAGCCTTATCCACCTTGCCAAGTTCAAATCTTTCAACGATACGCTGAATTTTAGAAGCGTCCTCTGCTCTTGCGATAATATCTACCGGAGCATTCTCTCCCTTTGTGTTCTTATCTCTGAGGACACAATAAAGAACGCCATAGCGTTTTGCCTGTTCGGTAAACTTCTTCAAATCCTTTTGCGGAATGGAAAAGACTTTCAGCTCCTTGCCTGACTTAATCATATTGGTAAGCCTTGCTTTGCCCTTCGTCTTTTGTTCCTGCTTCAGAACCGATACCAAAAGCAATGCGATATTCTTCGCCGCCGAACCGCTTAATCTTGCAGCGACTTCAAATCCTTCAAGCGAAAGCCTAACGACCTGCTCTGCTGCGTCACCACCGTTGTTCATAGCGTGATTTCTCCTTTCTCTGCTGTTTTTGTTCCTCTGTTTCGATATGCTCAAGGTTTTCTTCCATAACCTTTGACCTCTCCGCAATATCCTCGCAGAGTTTTACTTCCCGTCGGAGTTTTTTCAATTCTCCATTGATAGAAGCGATTTCATCTTTTGCCGCCTGAAGCTGACCATCATCAATATTTGTTCTTATCTTTTTTCGGAGATGTGTTCTTCCGGCAATCAGATTTTTCATCTGCTCCTCTAAGGAAGTCTTATATGAAAAAAGCTGCTCGTCCGTGGAAATATTTTCTCGTCCGAGCAGCCTTACTTCATCAGTAATCTTATCGAGCTTCATCAAATCATCTTTCAAAAGATAATGAAGCCTTGCGTTATTCTGTTTCTTATACTTTGGCAGATAACCGAGTCTGTAACAGTAATACAGATACAGCCCATAAAGTCCGCCTTTCTTTTTCAGCTTCTGCCCTCTGGTCTGCATACGGTACTGTCTTGGTTTATAAGTCGCCCTCTGGAACGGCTCAATCTCTGCCCATCTGTCACGATTTTCTTTGATACGCTCTACAATCCGGTCATTGGTATAATCTGCTCCGAGATTTTTCAGTCGTATCGGCTTATCGTATCCCTTTGGAATGACCGTCCAGTATTTTCGGCTTGGACTTAGGTTATAGGCATATCCCATTTCCTTGAGAGCAAACTGAAATTCTTTCAGGGTCTTGCTATGGTCGATAGCATAATCAATGGCTTCTTTTGCAACCGAATAGCGTGTCGGCATACCTGCCTTTTCTTTCATCGTCAGATAATCCGACTGCTTACTGCGGTTCGGATTCGGGTCATAGTAAAGTCCGTACTTCTCACAAATTCTGTCTGCAACTTTTCGGAATTTGAACCACGCTTTTTCCTCTCCCCACAAATGTTTGCCATCGACAAAAGAAATAGAGTTGATGACAAAATGGCAATGCAGGTGCTTTGTGTTCAGGTGGGTTGTCACAACGACCTGAAATCTTTCACCCCACACTTCATTTGCAAATTCCATTCCGATTTTCTGTGCCATCTCAGGAGATATATCTGTTTCCTTGAAACTCAAATATCCGTGATAGGCTTGGATACCGTCTGTCTTTTGGTACTGCTCCTTAACCGTTATGAATTGGTCACGGGCAATCGCTACATTACAGTTGATACCCTCAACATAGAACTCACGCTCTGTTTTTTCCTCGTCCTTTGCATAAGCAATAACATCTGCAAGAGCCTGATACTGTTCCGGCGAAAACTCCCTTTTGATTTTTGCAGAAGTCTTTTCCGGATTGGTCGCATAGTCAATGACCTGACCGAGCCTTTCTGTTACCGACCACAACTTTGTTACTGCCATTTCATTTCGCTCTGATTTGGACGAAGATATGTCCTCTCAATCTCTGACTGGAACTTATTCCACTTCGCAGCTTCATTCTTCAGCATAGGTGCGTCAATGAAACCAAGCGTATTTGCTTTAGCCGCAAGCTGATTGATGTTATTACCGATAGAGGAAAGTTCCCTCATCACATCATAGAAGCGGTCATCGGGTTTCTCTTTCGGCTCGTAACCTCTGATAAGTAAACGGATAAGTCCGGCTTCGGAAAGACAAGCCTTCTTTGCCTTTGCTGCCAAGTCCTGTGCTTCCTTGCGGTTAAAGCGTACAATCTTCTGAATGTTTCTCTTTCTCATAATCGGTATCTTCCTTTCTCTTTATTCTGCAATCTTTGTTAATCTGGAATAAGCACATCATCGTAACGCCAAGACAACTGCCGAACAGTGTTCCGGCGGCGATAAGTAATAACTCTCTCAAATCAAGTTCTCCTTTCTCGCGGGGTATTAGGGGCAACCCCTAACGAGCCTTTTACCGTTTGGGAAACTGTGTTTATCCAAATGGTCTGCTCGCTAAGAATAAACATCTCCTCCGGGTTGCCCCGTTCTCAGGCTACTATCTCTCATAATCCTTTGATTTCGGCTTAAAAGGTTCAGCCACGATATTGCCGCCCACTTCCTTAGAAAAGCGTTCAGGATACTTGAACTGTTCCTTATACTTCTTCATCATATCGTCCGGCAAGCTCTGAAAGCTCTCACTCTCAGGCGGTGCATAACAGATAAAGAACTTGCCGCAGATAATATCAACCATCTCTTTCTTATCGTTGTCCTGCACATAAACTGCACGATTAAGCGGAAGTCCTCTCATCTTTCCTTCCTCATTACAGATGATTGCAACGTCATCATCAAAGGGCATATATTCCTCAATATCCCCTCCGACAACCTCCTGCATTGCTTCCAGACTGTCATCAATTACAATTTCCTTCGGGTACTTTTCCGGTTCTACCAAGAGAACTTTAATCTTAGAATCATTCATCGTTCTTCATTCCTTTCGTGTGTTTTTTTATTGTAAATTCCCATCCGCATACAAAGAAAATCGTTGAAGTCCTTACCTGCTTTTGGTGGCTCATCAACGATTTCATACTTATCTGGCAGAATGTTTTTTAAGGTCTGTGCTGCCTTTCTGCCCGCTATATCATTGTCAAAATGGATACGGATTTTCCTGACAGATGGATTACTGCCAAGATACTTTTCCAGTGCAATCGGCACTTTACTGTCCTCAATTTTCTTTGCCGGAGAATACACACCAGACAGCGAAACAAAGCTCATTTCTTTCCAATTCTGCCCGTTCAGCTTCGCAAGCGTGGCATAGGATAACAAGTCAATGGCACACTCAAAGAGGTGTACTTCCTCCAAGTTTTCCTTACCAAGCCGAAAAGAATAATCTTTTTTACTGCCACTGCAATCGCCCATAATCCTACGCTTATTCGTGGAACGGTAGGCTGCATATTTCGGTTCTTTCTTCTCGTCATAGCCTACAAACACAACATTGTGATACGGCAGGCTCTCAAAGATAAGGTCATTAGAGATACAGTAATTGATGATTTCAAAATCTATTCCTCTCCCGAAAAGATACTCTGTAACCACTCTGTTGGAAGCACATTTTTCAGGGAGAAGAAGCGGTTTATTTTCCTCTTTTGGCTGTGGCTTTTCATAGACCGGAGCCTGAATCGCCGTGTGTCCGATAATGGTTTCCACCGCTTCAAGGAAGCTGCAACCTTTGACCTTAATCAGATAATCCAAAGCACTCCTGCCGCCGATACCTCTCGACCACCATATCCATTTCCCGTTTGAAATCTTCAAACTGTCGTGGGTTCTGGTGCAATAGGTGTTACCTGAAAACTTAACTAGCTCATACGGTTCATAATTTTTCAGGTAGGTTAATAAGTCCATTTGCTTCGCCTGAATGATTAACTCAGGTGCGATAAATGGCATATCGACCACCGCCTTCCTGTTTATCTCTCATACGATTTCTCCTTTCTGCCGCCGACTGCTTCGCCCTCATCAGGCTCTCCGCCGACAATCTCATTTTCCTTTTTATCCATATTGAGCAGGATATTCAGCTCATCAAGTCGGGCAGTTTTTGCCCTCAATTCTTCCTCCTTTGCAAACGGCTTTTCGATTTCCTGCTTCGCTGTTTCAAACTGCTTTTCCGTATTTTCAAGACTGTTTTTCGTATCAGCAAGTGTTTCTTCGAAGCGTTCAATGCCGTTATCTATTCTCACGATATTACCGTGAGCATCGTCGCCAAGCGGTATATCTCTGCTCGTTTCGCCTTTCAGCTTCACAACATAATTACGCTGCACCGTATCAAAATACAGTTCCATTTGAAAGCCACGGTACTCGCCAAGTGGTATCGCATCGGGACTGTTCATTGACTTGCAGGCATTGATGATTGCCTGACCTGCTTCGGCTTTTTCGGAATAAGAAACACCCGATACCATCATTCCAAGCGGCTGCTCGTCTATCGGTTTCGGGTGTAATTTTGCTGTTTCAACATCTTTTGTAAGTCCCTCTACACGGGATTTCAAGTAAGCAATCTGTTGTGGGTAGAACTTGATGACCTTATCCTCCAGTCCGTATTTCTCCGATAAGAAATTGGATTTTAACATCTTTAGCTTCTGCACCTGAATGTCTAAGTCCATCTTTTCTTTGATATATGGATTACCTGTTGCAAGCATTTTTATCTCTGCATAGGACAGTGCGGTTTCATCAATATCCTCTGCCGACCTGACCGGAGATTTGCTCGTCATAATCTGACTTGCGAACTTCTGCTTACCTTCCACAAGCTGATAGAGGTATGCATCAAAGGTCTGCTCTGTTACATAGCGGTAAATATCTACCTGCGGATTTTCATTGCCCTGACGGACAATTCTACCGGAACGCTGCTCCAAATCTGAAGGTCGCCACGGACAATCCACATCGTGAAGTGCGATAAGTTTGTCTTGCACATTCGTTCCTGCTCCCATCTTCTGAGTAGAGCCAAGAAGCACCCTGACTTCTCCCTTGCGGGTCTTTTGGAACAGTTCTTTTTTCTTCATATCCGTGTCGGCTTCGTGTATAAATTTTACTTCACTTTCAGGAATACCTCTCTCAATCAGCTTTTTCCTTAATGTCGTTATAGACGGAAATAGTTCCGTCATTCTTCGGCGTGGAAGGTCACAGAACACAAGCTGTGCCGATTTCTTGTCGGCATTTTCTTTCCATATCCGATAGATGTTATCGACGCAGGCATTGATTTTACTGCCCTCAAAATCAGGCAGCATATCATTTAGCATACGCTGGTCAAGAGCCAGTTTTCTTCCATCATTCGTGATTTTCAGCATATTATCTACGCTTGAATCCACACCGCCGCCACGCACCTGCTCGGCTCTCTCTGCAAGGGAAGCAACCATTTCCTTCTGTATTTCCGACGGCTTTACTGCAATGTTATGGTACTTTGCTTCCGGTACTGGCAGGTTCAACATATCTGCTGTTTTAATGTCCGCTATCTCCTTGAACATCGCCATTAGTTCAGGCAGGTTATAGAATTTTGCGAACCTTGTCTTTGCTCTGTATCCCGTTCCTTCCGGTGTAAGTTCCACTGCCGTAATGGTTTCTCCGAAAGTGGAAGCCCAGGCATCAAAGTGCTGCAACCCATTTTTCACAAGCGTGTTGTACTGCAAATATCGCTGTATCGTATAGAGTTCCACCATACTGTTTGAGATAGGTGTACCCGTTGCGAACACGGTTCCTCGCCCTCCGGTAATCTCGTCAAGGTAACGGCACTTCATAAAGAGGTCGGAAGATTTCTGTGCTTCCGTCTGTGCGATACCGCCCACATTACGCATTTTTGTATAAAGATAAAGGTTCTTGTAATAATGGCTTTCATCAACAAAAAGCCTGTCTACACCAAGTTCCTCAAAGGTTACAACATCATCTTTTTTCGTCTGGTCATTGAGTTTATCAAGTTTCTGCCTGATAGATTTCTTTGACTTTTCAAGCTGCTTTATGGAGAAGTTTTCCCCTCGGTTTCGCTTGAGTTCCGCAATTCCTCCGGTTATCTCCTCAAGCTGCTGTTCTAAGATTGCCCTCTGTCTTTCAATGGACATCGGGATTTTTTCAAACTGTGAATGTCCGATGATAACTGCGTCATAATCTCCAGTTGCAATCCTGCCGCAGAACTTTTTACGGTTCTTGGTTTCAAAATCTTTCTTTGTTGCGACAAGAATATTCGCAGCCGGATAGAGCTGCAAATACTCAGCCGCCCATTGTTCGGTCAAGTGATTTGGTACAACAAACAGTGACTTGTTACAAAGCCCAAGCCTTTTCGACTCCTGTGCTGCCGCCACCATTTCAAAAGTTTTTCCTGCTCCGACTGCGTGTGCAAGAAGTGTATTTCCTCCGTAAAGGATATGAGCAACCGCATTTTTCTGATGTTCCCTGAGTTCAATTTCAGGATTCATACCATTGAAGATGATATGACTTCCATCATACTCACGAGGTCTGACGCTATTGAATTTCTCATTGTAAGATTTGCAAAGCCTTTCCCTTCGTTCAGGGTCAGACCATATCCAGTCCTGAAATTCCTGCTTAATCATTTCCTGCTTCGACTGAGCAATCGCTGTTTCCTTTTTATTTAGGACAGCCTTTTTCTTTCCCTCATCATCTTCGATATAATCAAAGATACGCACATCTTTTAAATTCAGCGTTTCCTCAATAATCTTATAGGCATTGATGCGGGAAGTTCCGTAAGTGTTATATGCCCTTACATTTCCTTTGTCATAGGATTTGCCCTCAATATTCCACTCACTCGTAAATGGAGAGAAGTGAACTTTGATATTCCACTGTGCATAGCGTGGTGTTTCAAGCAAATGAAAGATAAACTCCTGCACATCGTCCGGTGGCAGCCAAGTTGCACCAAGTCGCACGGAAATTTCACTTGCAGTCAGGTCTTTCGGCTGCACCTTTTGAAGTGCTTCTACATTGACCTTATAATCTTCCGGATAGAGTTCTGCCGATTTTTTTGCAATCCTCAGCTTCTCTCTGACATTACCGGAAAGGTATTCATCAGCCGTTAGATACTTCGGTTCGTAAGAATTTCCATACTCATAAAGCGGGTTTAGGAAGATAACACCCTTTAAGTCCTCAAAGATTTCATTCTCCGATTTACCGGAAAGCTCCATCATATAGTCCATATCAATCGTGGCTTTTTCTCCAAGAGATACCGCCAACGCTTCGCTTGCCGTATCAACAGAAGTAACCGGAGTATGCGGCTTAATTGTCCTCTTAGAAAACATATCAGCCTTACGTTCCAGTTCTCCGTCCTCTCCGATTATCTCCAATGCGGAAAGCAAAGAGAATGAACTGTCCTGCGAAAAAGCAGAAGTATTTGCACGGCTGTTAATGAGTCCGTACTTACCTGAAAAGGTATCATAAAGTCTGTTTAATCGCTCCTGCTCCGCTTTGATTTCGCTGTCAGGGTAATCTTCTGTCTGCAATTCAATCAGCGTTCTGACGGAATTTCTAATAGCAATCATACCCTTAATTCGGTTCTCTGCGGTTGCCGACACTTCCACCGGAGTCATACGGGAATTTTCACGATAATAGATTTTATCGTCTACCACCGTATAGGAAAAGTTTCTCACTGTCGGGTCTGCCGGAATAGAATTATCTTCCTCCTCCAGTTCTTCCTCAGTTTCATATTCTGTGATTTCTCCGTGAATATTTGCTACTGCATCATCAAGCTGTGCTGCAAGGTCTGCATTTTCATACGGTACACAAGTTGCTTCCATACCGAAACGCCCCGATACCATCTTCATTTCTCCAAGTATCATTTCGGGGTGCTGCACAAAATAAGAGTTCATCTTAATTCCGTTCTCATCGGTATCAAGATGAATCCAATCCGGCTCAATATCTATCAGTCTGTCACGCTTTTGCAGGATAAGAATATCCGAAACGACTTCCGTTCCTGCATTACCCTTAAAGGTATTATTCGGCAATCGGATTGCTCCAAGAAGCTCTGCTCTCTGTGCAATATACTTTCGTACTGCTAAAGTTTCCTTATCCATTGTGCCTTTGCTCGTTACAAGAGCCATCACACCGCCGGGTCTTAACTTATCAAGGGATTTCGCAAAAAAGTAATCGTGTATCAGGAACTTATGCTTGTCGTATCTTTTATCTGATACCTTAAAATCTCCAAAAGGCACATTTCCTACCACTCCATCAAAGAAGCTGTCCGGCAGATTTGTTTCTTCAAATCCTTGTGCCGCAATGGTTGTTTTCTGATAAAGCTGCTGTGCAATCCCTGCGGAAATCGTATCAAGTTCCACACCGTAAATCTTACTGTTCTGCATTGCGTCCGGCAGCATACCGATGAAATTACCAATACCGCAGGACGGCTCTAACAAGTTGCCTTCCTTAAAGCCCATTTGCTCCATTGCCTTATAAATGGCTGTGATAACTTCAGGCGGCGTGTAGAACGCAGTCAATGTGCTTTCTCTTGCCGAAGCATATTCCTCCGGTGTTAATACCGAAGAAAGTTCCAGATATTCAGTTGCCCACGCTGAATTATTTTCATCAAAGGCTTCTGAAAGCCCACCCCAACCGACATACTTTGATAAGATAATCTGTTCTTCAGGAGTGGCAAATCTGTTTTCTTCCTGACATTTTTTAAGAAGCTGTATCGCCATAATATTTCTGCGGAAGCGTTCCTTTTTACCAACTGTTTCAACCTCATTTTCTCTGAGATTAAAGGTGTGACGTTCTGCCATAGACACATCAGGATGCAAGTCAAAACCTTTGACTTTTTTCTTCTGCTCCCAAACGGGAACTACCGTCTCAGGCTCTTTTTCATTTCTTTCTTCGGCAGGTTCTTCCTTTACAATCAAATGCTCATTCATCGGATTCTCACGCACTTTTCTGTCAAACTCTGTGCGTGAAAATTCCTTATTGAACAGTGGCATATCATAGTCATAGAGCATTACTCTCTCATCATCAACAGATAAAATTTCGTACTCAGAAGCACCGATATACACCTTATCGCCAAGATGATATTCATATTTCACATCTTGCGATATTTCTGCTTCTTCAGGTTCTTTTTCGGCTGGTTCGACCTCCTGCTCCGGCGGTGCATTAGAGAGTATCTCTCGGTTTCTTTTCGTTTCCTCGATTTTGGCTCTGCGTTCCTCTTGACTTTCAAGCCACTGAGGATAGCGTTCTTTTTCCTTTGGATTTAAGTATCTGTCCATTCGGATAAGTTCCCCGATACGTTTCTCCACCTGCGACCACGAAAGCGTGATATGTGGCTTCTCTTTACCGATGCCTTTCGTAATCGTAATACCTTTTCCGTCGTGACTCTCATCAATGCCTGCCCCGATTATAACGGGATAAGAACCGCCCCAACCGTATTCATTTTTCAAGAAGTCGGCATTTTCTTTTGCAGAAAGACTTTTTTCAAACTGCTCATAGATACGCATTTTCCCCTCAGAAAATCCGCTTCCATTCGCAAGAACAGCGTCGATAATCTCCTGAGAAAAAACAAAGGCAGAGGTTTTCTTTTCCTCTGCCCGACCGTCTAATATGAATGTCATCTGACCGTCCATTGACGGTAATGGTTTTATGCTGTCACTTAATTCTCCCAGTAATCGCATAGCTTCAAAGTGTCGGGCAATAACAGCCCAATCATAAAAGCTCTGAGCGGTTCTGCTGTCGTATTTGCCCTCCCACAAATGCAGAACGTTTTCAAAGGTCTTGTACCCTACTGTCCTGCCGTCCTCTAAAGTAAGTTCGGTATAATCATTATTGAAAATACTCTTTATATACTCTGTGCGGTCTTTGTTATCAGGATTACGTTCATAATAATCTTTGATTTCTTCCAGACTTGCTGACAAATGTGGTGTCGTTCTGAGAATTTCATTGATTACTTCATCACGCCCAAAGAACGGAAGGCTTTTATCCTCGTGCGTTCTGTCGTAATACTCTAAGCGAATATCACTTCCGCTTTCACGATTTCCTGTGCCGAATTGCGAAGGGAGTTCATCAGACGAACCCATTTCATCATATCCTCCGCTTTCATCTGTTCGGTCACTCCCTCTTTCTGTGCCATCTGGCTCAGAATTGTTTCCTCCATCTTGCTGGCTCTCTGTTCCACTTCCGCCAAGTGCTGTGTCAGTTCGCCCCTCGTCAGGAGATTGTAGTAAAGGACTCTGTGATGTTCCTTCAGAAACTCTCTCCTCATCTGAGCGTATCTGCCCAACGTCACTTCCGGCTGCTGTGGAAGTTTCAGGTTCGGAAGGCTGTAATCGCCCACCATCGTGTAGGTCAGTTCGTTCATTGTCCAAACTCCTTTCGTCGTTATTTTCAACCTTATTGTATTCATTTCTGTCCTGACCGACAATTATGCGATTTTGACGGTTGAGTGCAGTAATTGTTTTTAGATACTTCCGTCAATCCCATTTCTGCAATATCACTGGTAGCAAATCCAAGTGCATTGAGTGTTTCCTGCGTATTTGAAATTGGTAACATCTCTGAAATCATCAAGTTCAAAATAACCATCCGTATCGATGCCAAGCCTTGACATCATCATATATGCCACACTGTTTGCTACAACATTTTTATAAATGGAAGCTACAATATCCTCTTCCACTTCCTCAAAGGAACTGCCCTCGGTTGCATAGTAAAGGTCTTGCAGATAATCAGGGATATTATCCTCTGCCGCATTTCTTGCTGCTCCCATAATTGCTTCGGCAAGACTGCTCTTATTCTCAATCTCTCCGAAAGTGCTTTCCAATGTTTCAATCACATCAGCTTCGTATTCCTGACGCATATCCCAAATCGGGACTGTTCTTGAATATCTGCTTTCGTGAGTATCTGAAATGTCAAAGTAATGTGTCAGTCTTTGCCGTGAACGGTTTTCATCAGCAAAAACAGCAATACCTCTTGCACCTCGGTTGACCCATCTGCCAAAAATTTTGTTCCACTGCTCTATCTCAAGAACCGCTGTTGCATCAGGTCGCTGTGCATATACAAGAAGCTGTTCGTCATAACGTAACTTATAATTTCGGCAAGCCGAAGCTAAGAATGCCTGCCAGTTCTGAGGATTTGACACAACCGTTTTGCAGGTGCGGTTGTAAAGCTCAGAAATAAGGTCATATTTTCGTGCCATTACTCTTGCACCTCCTTATCGCTGTTTTTCTCTGTTTCTGGTCTTGTTTTTTGACGGTTCGGATTGATTGATAGGTTCAACTTTGCTTCCACTAAGCTCCATTTTTTCAGCAAACTCGCATATATGATAGCAGCAATTTCCGACGTACAAATGGTAGTCATCAATATACTTGCACACTCTGTCTGCTGTGTGTCCATCACGAAAAGTAATCCTGATTTTTCCACCATCGGGAATATAGAATTTTCAATTGTAATGACTGTCTATAAATCGAATTTGCTTTTCCTGCGGCTCTGCTCTATTCTCCTGTTGCTTCATTTTCCTTACCTCTCATTTTTGTTGCTTCATCAGAACCGCCGCCCAAATATGAAAAGAGTTTACCGGACTTTGTATTCTTCTGAAGCTCCATAATCACACCCATATCAGGAATCGTGATATTCGGGATTTTCAGGATTGCTTCCATATCAAGCTGCTGCAACTTTTTCTCCGTATCACAACCGGAGTCAAAGAGTTTATTCAGCACCTTGACCTTATTCTGAAAAGTTACTTTGTCTTTCACGAAAATACCTCCTTAGTTAATGTTGATTACAATAGAAATACTGCCGCTCTGTTCTTCTTTCTGCGGATTACGTGAATACTCAGGAAAAAGGGACTGTACTCTCTGCCTTGCCCTGCGTATGGTTTCAAAACAAGGAAGTCCGTATGCTCGATAATTAAATACAATATCCTCAAGCGGAAGATTTCCGGCAGGTATATATCCGTACCGATTGTAATAATGCAGAATAAGAAGCATATCATCATACCTCGACATTGGACATTCCTTTAAGATTTCAAGCACTCGGCTCTCTACCGTTTTCTGTTGTTTCATAATGTTCCTCCCAAAATTAAAGGGACAGAGTTTTTTACGCTCTGCCCCGACTGGTTAATGTTCGCTTATTACTTACTTCTTACGGTTTTTAACCTGAAGAAAGATAAAGCCGCCGACAATAACGGCAACTAATGCGATAGCGATAATTGTCTTTGCTTCCATTACTCGTTACCCTCCTTTTTCTTCTTTTTGTGTGCAACAACAGACGTTACAGAGATACCGACAGCAGAAAGTCCGGCAAGGACATACCAAAGTTTCATATTGGTATCATCTCCTGTTTTCGGAGTATCCCTCAACTCATTGTGCATTTTTACAACGGCTGTTTCATCAAGTTTGATAGTAACATTCTGGTCGGCAGGTGTGATATATGTGGCAGAGGCATTGTTTGCCACTTCGGATACGGTATATTCGCCAATACGAAGTCCCTCAATCACGATTTCGCCGTTCTTATCTGTTTCAAATGTCATATCATAACCGTTTGCTCCGGTTACTCTGAACGCAAAACCTTTAACCTTACCATCTGAAGATAGTCTTGACGATTTTCAGTGTTCCACGCATAGCTTCATTGATAAATCCAACACCAGCCTTATTCTCAACGGAATAAGTTGTTTCGTCTTTCTCAATGAAAACAGAAGTATTCTCCCTTATCAAGCAGGAAGCCCTCCGGTGCTTTTGTTTCACGGACAATATATTTTTCCGTAAAGTCAGCTCTTTCATCTCATAAATTCCGGTTTCGGTTTCTTCAAGATTTCCGATAAGTTCATCGCCATCATCAATCTTTCCGTTCTCATTGGTGTCCTTATATACCTCAAAGGTTGCACCCGTAAGTTTGTTATCTGGATATTCAGCGTCCATCTTCGTGAGTCTGATATTGCCGTGAACATACTCATTGACAATCTCAATTTCAACTACCTGCTCGGCTTTGCTGATATTGACCTCATACGCTTTTTCATCAAGAACAAATCCCTTTGGCTGCTCGATTTCTCTTACAATCCATTTGCCATAAGGAACTTTTGCAAAAGAAAAACTACCGTCTTTTGCAGAGGTAGTCATCATAAGTGCCGTATCCTTTGTAAATTCTGTTTCTTCGGCTTTGAAGATACCGATAACAGCACCCTCAAGTGCTTCTCCATTCTCGTCAATCTTCTTACCTGATACAGAACCATAGATAAGTTCATTCTTGATTTCTTTTCCGTCATTCACTTTGATTTCAACCGTTGCGGTATCCTGACCTGCGTATTCAAATACAACAGGATACTTCGTATCAGAGAGAATATAATGCTCATCGGTTGCAATCTCTTTGACATAGTATTTGCCAAACGGAAGGTCTGACTTCATAACAGCAGTTCCATTTTCATTTACGCTGACAATCTCAATCAGTCCATCAGCCGGAATAATGGTACCGCTTGCAGATACAATATCTTCTGCGGCATAAAGACCAAAGCTGATATTTTTGATTTCTCCGTTGTCGCCAATACCAAATATCTTATCCTTTTCAATGGCTTTTGCAAGGCTTACCTGAACTTTCTGTCTTTCGTTATAGAATGATGTGGAAGTTTCGGTAACAGAGATATTCTGACCTGCATAAGTAAGCTCAACCGTATGTGTTTCTCCACTGACTACCATTCCGTAAGGTGCGGTAATTTCCTTGACCTCGTATTTTCCGAGATAAAGTTCTTTGCTCTTAACAAATCCATCGGAGCTTGTTGTGATAGTATCTACCACTTCGCCCTTTGAATAGCGGAGTGTACCGTCCGGTGTACTAATATCTTCCGCAGCACGGACTTCATAAACTGCACCCTCAAGTCCTGCCACTTCATAAACAGGCTGATAAATAACATCACTGTCCTCAGAACCACTTACATTGACACCACTAAATACTTCTCCGGTCTTTTCAACCGTGATAGTACCTTTCTGTGCCATATTCGGCTTATTGACTTTCACAACAGTTATGCCGCCTTCCTCTGTGGAATTTTCTTCGGTAATATCAAAATATACCGGAGTATCATCAAGTACATATCCGTATGGAGCTTGTACCTCTACGATGGAATATCCCTTGCCGTAATCTAATTTCTCAGGTGTTACAAGAGAACCATTTGCGTCGGTATAGAACACATCAATCGTGGTCGGTGTCGGATAAGTAAAGGTCATTTTGACCTGATTGCCCTGTGGGTCGTAAATCTTAAATCCTGCTCCTGCATACGGAATACTCTTTCCGCTTTCTGCGTCCACCTTGACTACATTGACAAAGCTCTCAAAGTTACGGTTATTGATAAGATAACGGTAGGTCTGTGCGTTCTGTGAAATGAACACATCAAAATCGTCCATCATCTCTCTGCCTTCCCAACCGGAAGTCTGGTGTACGGTATAAATACCATACGGCATATCTTTTGTCTGACCGAAGCCATTTTCATCGCATACGATAGTATCTCTCTCGTCTTTATTGGCTGCATCATAGCTTCCGGCAGATTTCAGGTAAATCTCAAAGGAAGCACCCTTTTCAGGTGTTTCAATCTTTGTTTCTCCATCATCAGTGTGTTTAATGATAGCCACATTGCCTTTGATTACCTGCTCGGTTACATCATTGGAAGTAAGGTTGTGTTCCACCTCATAAAGTTTCGGGTCTGCACCTACCTTGTGAATGGTCTTATCAAGGAGATAGCCTTCACTCGGTGTAATTTCTCGGATTGTCCAGTCGGTATCACAAACATATTCTTTGGTAGTGAACTGACCATTTTCATCAGTAACATACTTATCTACAAGAGTTTCGCCCTTATAGATACCGTAAACTGCTCCCGAAAGTTTGGCATTGCCCTGTGCTTCGCCTTTCTCAACGTCGCTCTTTGTTACTGTTACAGTAAACTTCTTCAAAATGTTATTGAAGTTTCTTGTGGTTACTTCTTTCCACTTCACTGGTGCAGTCTGATTTTTTGGCACAACATAACGGATAGCCGTGTCTACTTCTTCAAGGGTATATGGTTCAGAACCACTGATAAGCACATCTTTGAAAGTTGCCACACCGTTTTTGTCTGTAACTGCATACTGGTCAACAGCATCACCGGAAAGAGAAGTACCGTAAAGATGGAACTTCACACCTTCAACAAGGTTATCTTCTGAGGACTTCACTACCTGAAGGTCGCCACGCTTCAATTTGTTATTGAAAGTGACCTTTGCAACCTGCCCTGCTACAACAGTAACTCTATGTGTTTCCTGCGGCTCATACTTATCATATGCCTGCTCGGTTACGGTATAGATACCCGGCATAAGGTTATCAATCTGGAACTTACCGCCATTGGCTGTTGTAACTGTCTGATTGATACCGTTTCCAGTAATCGTGAAGTTAATACCGTCAACTTTTCCGTCCTCACTGGTCTTTACAATCTGACAAGAACCATAGCTGACTTTCATCTTCACATAACCGTTGATACTGTCGCTTACTTCCTGAGCATAGCTGACAACATCCTGCACACTGGAGTTCCGACCGTGTTTACCCTCTGACCATACAACCACACCTCTGCGGACTGCATTTTTCTTGGTTGCGGTAATCGTAAATTCCTTACTCGGTGCAGTATCCATAGAAACAGTAAGTTTGTTACCATTCACTGAAAAACTTACTCCACTGATACTTGCCTTAAAATTATATTTGGACAGCACATTGTTTGAGTCTGTCAGGGTAGTGGTGTACTTGCTTCCGTTCCACTCAAGTTCTATTGTCTTTGCCGAACCGGATGATTTATTACAAAAGCTCGGTATGGTCGCATGGTTCTGTACACTCTGCACCATACTGTTGTAATAACTGAAAATCTTATTGCGGAGCGGATGCTTTGCATTGATGACATCTTTCACATTACTGCAACCACTGGCTGCTACATGATTGAAGTTTGCATCACGCTCTCCGATAACAGTTTCCCAGATAAGAAGCTGTGTAGCATAAGCCTGTGCAATGCTGTTTGCTGCCGCTTCATTCTGTGACCTCCAAGAAGTCGAGATTGTCCCACGATAGCCATACTGTAAAATACGACCAACGAAAAGACGGATTTCATCTCCGGAAATAACCCCATTGGCTGCAAGGTTATTAAAATAATTTTCGTCATACTTATTCATTGTCTGACCGACCTTGAGCGAAATTCCCGGCTCAATACAATAAGCAACATTGCCTGAGTATGAGCCAATAGCCTTAAGATTGGTAAAATTGGAACGTCCGGTATGCCAACCATTTTTCAAGGTCAAATTGCTATGTCCCCATACCCCATCGTAATTAGCATCGCCATCACGAGGGAAATCGACCATATAAACATCGGCTTTTTCTCCCGAAGCAGCATATGCTGTTGTCGAGCCAATGCCTGCAAAAGTGGTCACACACATAAGGGTCGCCAAGAAAAGCGATGTGACTCTTTTGAATTTTGACTTTATCATTGCGTTTCCTCCTGTAAAAATTGAAAACACACCGTATCGCTACGATGTGCCTTTGTGGATTTTTTCTTACGGCAGAATTTACCTGCCGAAAAACAAATGCGGATTTTTCGTTAATTTTTCATTTTACCATACACCTCCAGTCCGTTCATACTGTGCGATTCCCCCTTAGAGATAGACATATACTTTGAGATAGTTATATTCAAGTGAGATAGTATATATCATTTTCGGTAGGTAAAAGTATAACTAAGGGGTTAGAGTGTGAGAAAGGGGAACTGTAAAACAGGCTATCTGCTGTCACGCTCTGCACGATTACGCAAGAACTTGTTGTAATGCTCCAATGCTTTGCAGACAAAATCCTCCGTCTGACTGACGGGAATGTTTTTCGGGATAAGCTGTCTTACTCTGTCGCCCCTCAACACAATTTTCTCCTTTTGGTTCGGCTTTTCCTCAGACATAACAGCGTGGATTGCTTCGGTTGTAAGGTTGCCCTCGTTGAATAACTTTCGCATACGGATTGTCTGGTCGTGTGACGGGGTTGCGTCATTCAGGTCGATTTCGTCAACCACATCACGCTGGCAATCTTCATCAAGGTAAGAAAGTTCTACGGCAGGACGCATTTTAATACGCCCCTCATCAACAAATTCAAGCAGCTCGGGAACAAGGTTTGTCAGGCGGACATAACGGTGTATCTGATTTCTACTGTCGCCACATTCCTCGCTCATTAAATCAAGACTTTGCTTTCCTCGTAAATCAATCCCCACTGGGGATGCATTTTCTTTGCTCGGTCTGCCTGCTTGCCTTTTCATTGCTTCCAAACGCATTTTATAGGCAAAGGCTTTTTCACTTGGCAATATCTCTGACCTCTGAAAATTACTCTCTACCATTAAAAATGGTCGCTTCATCTCTGTTCAGGTCTACAATCTCACTTCTCAGGGTTTCAAATCCTGCCAGTTCACAAGCTCGCTTTCGTCTGTGTCCTGAAACAAGTTCATATCTGCCGTCCTCTTTCTGCCTTACCGTTGCCGGAGTAATAACCCCCTCTTTCCTTAACACTCTCCACAAGCTGCATCATATCTTCATCGTCCCTGACCTTAAACGGGTGGTCGGGAAAATCATCAATCAGCTCCAATGGAATATCTCGGATTTTTGAAAGCTGTTCTTCATCTCGCTGTGCCTGCGTGGTAAATAAATCATCGAGCTTCGTGAGAGTGAAGTCGCTCTTTCTTCCTGCCATCGGCTAACACCTCCTTTGTAAATTCAGCGTATGCCTTAGACACTGTGCTGTTTGGCTCATAAGCATAAATGCTCTTGCCTTTGGAAGAAGTTTCAGCGGCTTTTACGGCAATCGGGATTTGTGTTCGATACATCCTTATCTGATTACCGAAGTTTGCCCTGAGTGCTTCCACCGTACTCTTTGCAAGGTTTGTTCGGCTATCCACCAAAGTAAGCAGCATACCGTCTATCTTAATATCCGGATTGATATACTTCTTTACTTTTGAAATGGTCTGCACAAGCTGTGTCATACCCTTTGCAGGCAAATACTGAGCCTGAACCGGAATGATAACACTGTCTGCCGCCGATAAAGCATTGAGCGTAACCATACCAAGTGAAGGCATACAGTCTATAATTACATAATCATATCTGTTCTTCACTTGACTCAGATAATTCTTGAGTGTAGTTTCTCTGCTCATTGCGTTTACAAGGTTAAATTCCATTGCTGAAAGCTCAAGGTTTGCCGGAACAAGGTCAACACCTTCTTCGTGATGCAGGATACCAACCATAGGGTCTGTCATCGTTTCATTGATTACATCTGTGAGTTTCGTTGCAAGCGTGATACCCAAGCCGTCTGTATCCTGCCAACCAAGACAAGTCGTTAAATCGCCCTGCGGGTCTGCGTCTATGAGCAATACTTTCTTGCCCTGCATTGCAAGCCCGACTCCAAGATTAACTGTTGTGGTGGTTTTTCCGACTCCGCCTTTCTGGTTACATACGGAAATCGTTTTGCAGTTTGACACTTCTTTTTGCCCTCCTTTCTGAAAATTCATAGCCACCGCATTATGGCTATGTACCTGACCGACTCATTTCCTAATCGGTCATAGCAATATTTGTTCTCAACACCCCTTGCCAAGCCAAATGCTTATGGGAAGTCACTAAGGAACAGACTGCTTATCTGTATCATAGGATTCTAACCTCTGCCGGGTACTCCGCCAGCTCCGTAGAGAAGTATCATTATCATTCTGACTGTCATCGCCATATCAGGAGCAACCTGATACTCATAACCGGAGTTCTCGCTATTCTGAAATACAGAAATCACGGCGTACCTGCTAAAGTGGCTATCATCAGAAATAAAGTCTTAGTGAATGACTTATTCAATTTTCAAGCGAAAAGGCTTCCGTTTTTGCTATCCGGAATGAACCCCTTCACTCATTTGGACAAAGGGATATGAAATGCACACCCAAAATCTCCGCTTTTCCAAAAATAATTTCAAAAAATTTTTAGGTAAATAAAAAAGACCGTCTGCTCCGGTTAGGAAACAGACGGCAAAACACGTTCTAAATGTATTCAATTTTCAATTTCTTTTTCTTTGCTTCAAGCACTTTGCAGAGGACATCATCTACTGCATCGGTGTATCGTCCCTGAGCTGCTAAATTGTTCTTCAGTTCAATGAGCGATTGTATCACTCGGCTTCGTTCTTCTTCATTTAAGTATAGATGATAGGTTTTCTCTCTCATTGGCTGTCCCTCCATCTTTCAAATGTATTTTTGATTATCTCCACATCTTCCTCTGTATCAGAAGAAATAAATATATGTACGTTCTGAAAAGCTCTTTTTAAGCTGTCGGCATAATCCAGTTCAGTGCCTTTCATCGGCAGTTTAATCAGTCTTATTCCTCGTTGCTCACACATATATGCTTTCATTATTTCTATATTCTCGTCAGCACTTCCTGACTCAATAGCCAACTTTTCTGAAGGTATGTATGTTTCAAGCGGAACTCCAAGCAATCGGTCAGAACCAAGTTCTGCTTTCAAGCCTTTCTTATTAGAATAATAGCTGACAGCCAAAGCAGGAAATAGAGATAAATACTCCTGCTCACAAATTCGACAGCCTTTCTTCAATATCGTTCTTTCATTTATCTTCATACTCCACGAATGACCGTGTCTGCATTTCCACCATGCTCTCTTTGCCGAAGTTCGTGATACCTCTGTAGGTTTCAGTTTATTCTGTTCATAATCCCATTCGCTAAGAAGCTGACTGTCTGTTGTCGCCAAATCATTATATCCGGCAAGGACTTCTCTCTCTGCACAAACGGGGCATACCGTACCTTTCACACGGGCATTGATAACAGATTTCCACTCGTTACCGCATTTACTGCATCTCCACCAGACATTTTTCCTCGACTTTGCATTTACTTCATCAGGCTTCAATGGCAAGTTCTTCTCCGACCACTCCGAAGCAATTTCAGGGTGTGTTGTCTGCAAATCGTTAAACCCTTTCAGGAATATGTACCCACTGCAATACGGGCATTTGCTCCCACCGGAACGAGTAGAAATAAGGGTGTTCCACTCTCTTCTGCAATCCTTACACTTCCACCAAGCCTTACGATTGGCAAAGACCGTAACCTGAGTTGGAAGTAACGGATAATTTCTATCCGACCACTCGGCAGCTATACCCGGCAGAAGTGTTGCAAAGTCATTAAATCCTGCCAACACTTTATTATGAGAGCAGTACGGACAACCTGTTTTATTTATTGTCCTGCTCTTAACGGCAGCTTCCCACTCGTGTCCTTTCTCACATCTCCAAATCACTTTCTTATGAGAACCAATAGAAACCTCTGTCGGTTTTATCTTATTCTTTTTCGACCACTGTTTTACCAGTAATGGCTCTAATGTCGCCAAATCGTTAATACCTGCAATCACTCTCGCACCGGAACATATTGGGCATTTTTCTCCATTAGAACGAGCCTTAACGCTTGTCTGCCATTCGTGACCGCAAGCACCTCTCCACCATACTTTTTTATTTGAACCGAAAGTAATGTCATCAGGTGTAAGCGGTAAGTTCTTCTCCGACCACTCCGAAACAAGCTCCGGGTGTACTTCTGCTAAACTGTTGTTCATAGCCAAACCTCAACCTCCTTGTGCTTAGAGTATATGAAGTTTTGGCTTTATCTTGTAGTTTGCGAATATCCGTATAAATAGAAAAAGCCCTTTGAGAAAAGGATTTCTCCTCTCCCAAAGGGTAGTTTAACTTTTACTTAGAATTATCTTTTTTAATAACTAAGTTATAATTGCTATCATAATACAGTCCAAGTTCTCTACACATTCTATCGTTCAAATTATCTAACGCTTTCTTATATTCTGCATACGTTGGAGACAGAACCATTAAATTAGGAATGAATATATCGTTATATCCTTTATTTTGTAACTCTTTCTGCATTTTTCTCTGTGCAATAAATGCTGGATGGTATTTCATTATACCGTTTTTCATTTTAGCACCTTTCCATACTTTTTCTTTTAGTCTTTCATATTCACTTTCACTCATATCACGATAATAGGCTATCATCTCATCTGCGGTTCTGGTTTCTTGTGCAATCCCACCTATCATCTTCGCACCTATTCCCATAATAAAAGGAACTTTCAATGTCGTTTCATCGCAATATTCTAATATATTCTGTAGTGCCTGCTTCTGTTCCAGAGTCTTCAACCTTACATTAAGAAATGGTTTGAAATGACTTTTAAAATAATCTCCCCATTCTTTTCCCGGTAGCAAAGACTCAATTGCATTTTCAACGGTTTGATAATCAAGTGCCTCATTTGCTTTGTCTGCGTCACCATCATCTATAAATTGCTTCAAAGCTTCAAGTCCTGAGTCTTTTAAAACTTTTTCCTGCACTTTTTCTTGATAAATACGAAGAAGAATACTTTTGTCACCAGTTTCCAAAAGGCTCTGTATGTCTTTAATACTAATACCGAGTTTTCTATATACTGAAATCTTTTTTAAAGTTTCAACATCTTGTGCAGTATAGTTACGATAACCATTGTTATCTTTATCCACTGACAGCAATCCTTTTTCTTCATAATACTTAACTGCACGCTTTGTCATTCCAACCTCATTTATAATTTCATTTAATAACATCAGATGCACCTCCTTATGATTTATGTTGATAGTATAAGCGTATACGCTGCGTGCAGGTCAAGAGTTTTTCGTCTTTCTTCTAAAAATGGGCAATCCCGATTTCAGGACTGCCCATTCATTCTGCTAATTATGCGATTTTTTCTTGCTTGCACCGATTTCTGCATCAATTGATGTAAGTTTGATGTAAATCGCTGTTTTTTTAGTTTTTATCAAATGAAGTACGTCCCGTCTATTCGGTAAAACGGTACATCTTTACATCATCTTAATAGAGCTTTGCACCTGCTGGAATGTGGTCATCAACCATCAGAAGATGGAGCTTTTC
>ENA-OQII01000039-OQII01000039.1-human-gut-metagenome-genome-assembly--contig:-NODE-39-length-23202-cov-3.020238_pt1 | contig 23202 bp, 17 predicted proteins | sample MGYA00242577_ERZ504742 | MGnify/ENA primary metagenome ERZ504742 (study PRJEB26092, sample SAMD00036443) | human gut metagenome | host: Homo sapiens | study: EMG produced TPA metagenomics assembly of...
GGAAAGAATCGACTGGCTGTTAAAGAAATAGACGGTCGAGAAAAACTGAGATACCTCGCCAGCTCTTCGCCGGATCTGCCACGCCTTGGCATTCCCGGCGTATCGGTAGGCGGTGAGGCGGCACACGGCGTTGAGGGAAGAAACGATCAGAACGGACTTGGAAAACCGGATGTGACAACATCTTTCCCACAGCCGATTGGTATGAGCGCATCGTGGGATCCGGAGCTGATCAAAAAGGCCGGTGAAGTGACCGGAACAGAAGCACGCGTTGTATGGCACCGTCACCAGGGCCATGGACTCAGCAGATGGGCTCCGACCGTTGATCTTGAGCGCGATCCGAGATGGGGAAGAAACGAAGAAGGTTACGGAGAGGATCCTGTGCTGACCGGAAAAATGGCCGGTGCTTATATCCGGGGAATGCAGGGTGATGATCCGAAGTATCTGCGCTGTGCAGCAACCTTAAAGCATTTCTATGGAAACAATACGGAGGTCGGCCGCGGATGGAAAAATTCTTCCATTGACCCGCGGAACAAATATGAGCTGTATCTGGAGCCATTCCGCAGATGTATTGAGGATGGCGGCGCAGAGGGCATTATGACGGCATATAACAAGATCAACGGAACGATCGGTATCCTGAATCCGGAAGTGACCGATATTCTGAAAAAACAGTACGGTCTCCGTCACGTTGTCAGCGACGGCGGTGCGATGGGACTTGTCGTGAATCTGCATCACTATTTCGGACAGCATGCGGAGACGATCGCAACGGCACTGAAAGCCGGTGTGGATGCCATGTCTGACGATCCGCGTATGGTAGAGCAGGCGGCACGCGAGGCATATGAGCTTGGCATTCTGAAGGAAGAGGATATGGACCGCTCCATTCGCTGTATGATGGAGACGAAGCTTCGTCTCGGTGTTTATGATCGGGAAAACCTGAATCCGTATGACCGTGTGACCGAGGACGATATCGATTCCCCGAAGGCACGTGAAATCTGCAAAGAGCTGAGCCGTGAATCGATCGTGCTTCTGAAAAATGAGAACGGAGCGCTGCCGCTTGACAAAGCTCTGAAAGCAGAAGATATTGCCATTGTCGGACCGCTTGGTGATGCATGGTATCAGGACTGGTACGGCGGAACGGCACCGTACCGCACAACCTTCCTGCAGGGGATGGAAGTACTGAAGCAGGAGAACATTACATTCGCGGATGGTCTGGATCGCGTTGTTTTCCGCTGTGATGGAAAAGGTCTTGCCGTAAGCAGAAGACGGAACACTTCAGATGGCAGATGAGCCAGATGTGTTTATCAAGGAATACTGGGGTGAGGGAAGCTATACGTTCAAGAGTGTCCGTACCGGAAAATACCTCGGCGCAAGACTCTCAGAGTCGCAGGGAGAAAAGCCGAAAATGGGACAGATTGCGGCAGACCGGGAGGAAGCCTTCGACTGGTTTGTGATGGAGATTTTCCACGTGGAGCCGCAGGAGGATGGCAGCGTTGTGCTGACCAACCGTTTCCATTACCCGGTTTATAAGGATGCAGAGGGATTTTTCTCCTTTGAGCAGACGGAGGGAATTCCGATTACGATGGAGGTTGTCGAAAACGGAATTGAAAAAGCAGTTGCTGCAGTCCGGGGCAAAAAGCAGGTTTTACTTGCGCTCGGCTGTAACTCCGTGATCAATGCGAAAGAGGAGATCGACCGCAACACACTGGAGCTGCCAGAGGAGCAGGAGATGCTGCTTGACCGGATCACAGAGGTCAATCCGAATACCGTTCTGGTGCTGTTTACGAATTATCCGTACACACTTCAGAAAGCGATGGAAAAACTGCCGGCGATCATCATGTCTGCAACGGGAAGCCAGGATATGGGAAGCGCAATGGCAGAGGCTGTGCTTGGAATCTATGCACCGGCCGGCCGTCTGAATATGACCTGGTATGAGAGTATCGATCAGCTGCCGGACATTGATGATTACGACATCATCAAAGGAAAAAGAACGTACCGCTATTTCGACGGGGAAGGAATTGTATCCATTCGGCTATGGCCTGACGTATACCACATTTGCGTATGAGAACTATAAGATTTCCTTAAAAGATGACCGTCTGCTGCAGATCTCTCTCGATGTGAGAAATACGGGCGCTACCGCAAGCGACGAGGTCGTCCAGATCTACGGTTCCGCTCTGGAATCCTGCGTAAAGAAACCAATCTGCCAGCTGCTTGATTTTGTCCGTGTGAAAAACATTGCCCCGGGCGAGACGAGACACATCGCACTGGAAATCCCGGTGGAGGAGCTTCGCTTCTACGATGTCATCAGCCGCAGACTGATGGTAGAAGAAGGAACGTATGAAATCTATGCGGGCGCATCCTGCAAGGATAAAGCCGTTTCCGCAGAAATCTTTATTCCGGGCGGAAAAAGGGGAGTACGCGATCTGAGTGCATTTACCGCGGCAGACCACTACGATGATTACGAGAACATGTATCTGACGGAAGGCCACTTCAATTTCAAGGCAGTCCGCGTGCAGGATGAGACGAAAGAAGGTGTTCTCGTTTACCGTGACTGTGATCTTTCCGATGCTGCTGTTCTGGCACTTCATGTGAAGAGTGAACGTGGCGGCAGTGTGGAAGCCTTTGTGGACGGTATTTCGATGGGAAGCTTTACCGGTGACACAAGAACCTGCGAGTTACGCAGCGCTCCGAAACTGGACCGTTATGCGGAGGACGAAGTAAAAGAGCGCAATCGGTACCGTGAGCCGGTTTATGAGGATATCGAAATTTCCCTCGCAGACAGACCGCAGACGGATGGCGCATCTGAGATCCGTCTCGTCCTGACGGGAGATATGCGGATCTGCTATCTGCGTGTGCTGAAAAATAAGAGCACAGGAAAAATTCAGATGGGCGTAGCAAACTAACCAGATAATGTATTGTCTGAAAAAAGTATTGACAAATTGTGTGAATATGAATAAAATATTCCTGTAAAAACAAAAATACGGAGATCTTCAGGGCAGGGTGTGATTCCCTACTGGCGGTATAGTCCGCGACCCGCTGCGATATCAAACAGCGGCTGACTCGGTGCAACTCCGGGACCAACAGTTAAAGTCTGGATGAAAGAAGATGAAATAAAATTTATTTGCATGGAAATATTTTTGGTGCCCTGAATTCAAGAAAAGGAATTCAGGGCACTTTTTTTCGCGGGCAACGAGCCAAAGTCCGTGCTTGCACGAGACCTTGGCGACTGCCGCGAAAACGAGTTCAAATTCGTGGAGCGTATTTGGACTCGTTACTTCCGGCAGAACCGGTCAAGATCTCCAGAAAAAAAAGGAGAAATACAGTTATGAATGCACAGACAACAGCAAAACAGACATCAAAGATGTCGCAAATCGGAAAAACCCGTTACATGGTACAGGTGGCAATGCTCGGCGCCGCCGCAGTCGTATTGATGTTTTTTGACATCCCGCTTCCGTTTGCCCCGAGTTTCTACAAGATTGATTTAAGCGAAGTTCCGGTGCTGATCGGAGCCTTTGCGATGGGACCTCTTGCCGGAGCTGCGATTGAGCTGATTAAGATTCTGCTGAACCTTGTTATGAAAGGAAGTACCACCGCAGGTGTTGGTGAAGTAGCAAACTTCCTGATCGGCTGCGCGTATGTTATGCCGGCCGCATGGATCTACAAAACACAGAAAACAAAGAAAAATGCCATGATCGGTATGGCAGTCGGAACTGTATTTCTGGCAGCAGCCGGCGGTCTTCTGAACGCTTTTGTACTGCTTCCGGCTTATGCAGCAGCCTTTGGAATGCCGATGGATGCCCTTGTGGGAATGGGATCCGCAGTCAACAAAGCAATTACAAGCCTTCCGACCTTTGTTCTGTTTGCCGTTGTACCGTTTAATATCATCAAAGGTGTTGTGGTATCACTGGTAACCATGCTTCTGTACAAGCACATCAGCAGACTGCTGAAGGGTGAGGCGATGAATTAGTTCATCATTTCCGAAATCATTTCCGTAAACGGAGAATCCAATAAATACGTTGTAGAGAGACGGACAAAATGCAGAGAGAAATCCTCTGTTTTTTGTCCGTCTTTTAAAATTTTCGGGGAATGGCGGCAATGGATTGCCCACACAGGTCTTTTAGTAGTACAATGAAGCATAATCGATAAAAGAAAATACACAGCGAAATTGGAAAGGAGCGCAAAAAAAAGAGATCCGCACATTGGCTGAAATCTCTTTTCTATCACATTTTAATATTGTTATTATGTCTCGAAACTGTTAAGCGCTTTCCAGATGTTCCATCACTTGAACGCCCCATTTAAAAAGGGCGGTTCGCATGGCGAAGGTCAGGACTGCGGTAAGCAGAATCATCACGCTCGTGGTGATGTGGATGTTGAGGTGAAGTTTTCCGTACAGCAGGTAGCCGGCTCCGATCAGGATTGCGCCGACGGTGAGGTCGATGAGGACGGAGATCAGGGAGCGGTTGTTGGATTTTATGGCGGCGGTTTCGTTTTCCCAGTTTAATTTCGGAAATGCAAGGTCAAAAAGGAGCTGTTCATAGTTGACGAACAGGGTAAATAAAACCGTGATCACCGTGGTGTAAAGAAGGGTCGCCGGGTGCAGACCGAAGACGACAGCAATCATGTTGAAGACCAGAGCGTACGGCAAGGTGCCAAGGAGACTGATCAGGATGCCGCTTACCAGCATGGCACGGATCTGGTCGTGATAGCTCATCGGAATGCATTTCATATAGATGTATTCGCTGCCCTTTCGGGACATCGCTGTGGCGGAGATCACGCAGAACATGGACATCATGACGGCGATTCCGGCGGCGGTAAGGACGGCAACTGCGACGGGCAGTTCCCCTTTCAGGAGGCGGAATATGGTGCCATCGGCGACAAGCCGGGTCCAAAGGCCGGTGGTTTTAGCCATGCCAAGGCTGGAAATGATGGAAACAAGGGCAATGCCAAGCATGAAGACCGGCCAGATGAGAGGCATCAGAACACAATTCATAAACCAGGCCGGGGTTCGGTACAGTTTTTTCCATTCGATCATCGCGTAGGTGCGGACCGGATTTTTGCTTTTGACGGTTCGGGTCACTTCTTCTTTGGATAAAAATGCGTTTTTCGCTGGTGGTCTCGCTCATGCCGAGGACAGCCGGGAGGTAGATTTTCCAGGCGAGAGCGAAAAAGACAGCAAGGATGACGGCTGTTGTAGCGATGTAGAGTATCATTTTGAGAAAGGATGCATCTGCAAGGCTTCCGGTCATCAGGGGCAGGTTACGGAAAAATGGTCCGGAAGGCGCGCAGAGTGCCCTTCTGGCTTTCCATCAGGTTCATGATATCCTGCATTTCAAAATTTCCGATACTGCGCGAAAATACGTTGATGCCAATCGCAAAAATCAGGGATGCGGCGAATCCGAGGTAGCTTAAGAAATCCTTGTTTCGGATATTTTTGAAAAGACGCATCACGAGCATCGTCAAAACTGCGGCGTAAACGAGCGGCACAACCGGGAAAATAAGGCAGGCGAGGATCATATTGATCCAGTAAAAAATGCCCATTTTGGCGCTGATCCCGTACCCTAACAGAAACGGAAAGAACAGCAGTACAATAAGATAGTATTCGTTCAGCAGACAGCAGAAGCCTTTCGCACCGACAATCTGCGCCGGGGTAAACGGCAGCGGCAAAAGCTTTACGAGGTCAGAGTCCATGTAATACTCGCTCAGAAACAGCGGCAGGCCATAGAAGAAAATGACCATCATGCCAATGGCACAGACGAACTCGATCAGCAGGGTTTCCAGCCCGAGCGGCTGCAGGAAGGTATAGCCGGAATATCCCAGAAGAAACAGTAAGACCGACACGGGAAGGAGGCAGACACCAAGCAGAAGGTATACAACGATACGTCCTCCGTCCGAAAATGCTTTCTTTTTTCCGCTCTTCTGATTGCTTTTTCCTGGTCCGCTTTTCAGAAGGAAACGGGTGAGAATCCATAAGTTACGCATGTTCGGTGATCTCCAGAAAGATATTTTCAAGTGTCTGATCCGGATAGGCCGCTTTTAATTCTTCCAGGGTACCCAGGTATACCTGGCGGCCGTGATGGATGATGGCGATGCGGTCGCAGAGTTTTTCCGCTACTTCCAGCACATGGGTGGAAAACAGCACGGCGTTTCCGGCATCGGCGTGTTCACGCATCATCTGTTTGAGCTCGTGCGCGGAGCGCGGGTCAAGGCCGGTCAGCGGCTCATCGAGAATCCAGACCGGCGGCTTGTGGATCAGTGCGCCCATCACCATGATTTTCTGACGCATGCCATGCGAGTAGCTCATGATACGGCTCGAAAGGTTCTCTTCCATCTCAAAGCGTTTTGCAGTTTCTTCGATAAAACGCTGACGCTCTTCCGTTCCGACACCGTAGATATCTGCCATAAAATTCAGATATTCAATTCCCCTGACGCGAAGAAACGCATCCGGGTCGTCGGGCACAAAACCGAACTGGCGCTTGGCTTCGAGCGGATCCTTCTGGATATCTTTTCCATTGATTTCAATCGTTCCCTCGGACGGTGCCAGGATGCCGGTGATCATTTTTAATGTTGTCGTTTTCCCGGCTCCGTTTGGGCCGATAAATCCGGTGATCTTTCCATCTTCGATATCCCAGGAAAGATCATCGACGGCTTTTTTGCTTCCATCGCCGTAAATTTTGCTAACGTGGTTCAGACGAATCATGTTTTATTCCCCCTCTTTTTTTCTTGTAAAACGAAACTGTGATTCTCTTGCTTCGTTTCTAAAAACAGACTGCCCTTTTCTCACTCCGAAAGCTCTTATCCTTCCCTGCGCAGGAAAAGGAGTCAGGCGGATCTTCGCAATCCGCTTCGCTACTTGCTTGATTCGGTTAAATTTCGAAGCACGGGCTGTGATCTTGTGTTTTTTTCAGTATGCATTCTTCTGCCAGAACTGTCAATCAGCGGAACGAAAAATACAGAATTTTGTAAGAACTTGTAAGACTTTTTAGAGCGTGTCTGAAAAAAAAGATACCGCAAAGTGAAGCCTGCAGATTGCGGAAATGATTTTTCAGACACGCTCCAGGATCAAATCCGATTTTACCCTCTACTTTTTCAGAATCACATCGATGACTGTATCGACTCCATCCGGCAATACCGGGTCTTCGCCGAGATCGGCGAATGCCATGGTCGGATAATCGCTGTGTACCCAGCTTGTGGAAACCGGGATTTCCGCGCCGGTTGCGACGTAGCGGATCGCCTGAATTTCTTCTTTTTTCACGCCGGGCAGCGGCAGCGGCCCAACGGTATTTTCATAGACATGAAAATACAGATGGTTTCCGTGGCGCGTCACACGGCCAAAGTCCGGTTTCTCAATACCGGCTTTTCCGCAGCCGTAAATGCTCTCTCCGTTTTTCTTCATCCACTTTCCAATCTCAGCCAGCCGTTCGATCGACTCCTCCGGGATATTTCCCCTGGCGTCCGGGCCGACATTCAAAAGCAGGTTTCCACCCTTCGATACGCACTCGACCAGCTTTTTGATCAGCATCGGTGCCGGTTTGAAGAAGTGGTCGTTGGCACAATAGCCCCAGTGATTGTTCATCGTAACGCAGGATTCCCAGGCGATATCGTTTCCATTTACATCCTGGATGCCATTCGGCGGAATCATCTGCTCCGGGCTCACAAAGTCGCCGTGGTACGGGGTCGGATTTCCGGCCGCCAGAGAACCGTAGCCCTCTCCGCTCACCTCGAGACGGTTGTCGATGATGACATCCGGCTGGAGCTTCCGCACCATATTGATCAGCTCCGTCGCTTTCCATGCTTCGCCGCGCAGCGTATCGTAGGAAAAGTCAAACCACAGCACATCGAGCTTTCCGTAGTTTGTGCAGATCTCGCGTACCTGATTGTGCATGTAGGTCAGGTAGCGGTCGAAATCGCGGTCATCGTTTTTGTATGCCGGGTTGTTCCGCATCGGGTGGTTCCGGTCGCCGTAATGTGGGAAATCGTCGTGGAACCAGTCGAGCAGGGAGAAATACAAACCGACCTTCAGTCCTTCTGCGCGGACGGCATCAACGTACTCTGCAACGAGGTCGCGGCCGCATTTCGTGTTGGTGGATTTGAAATCGGTATACTGGCTGTCGAAGAGGCAGAAACCGTCGTGATGCTTGGCAGTCAGAACCATGTATTTCATGCCGGCCTCTTTCGCCGCTTTTGCCCATTTCCGCGGCTCGAAATCAACGGGGTTGAACTCCTCGAAATATTTCATATAATCTTCTTTTGGAATCTGCTCGGTACTCCGCACCCATTCTCCGCGCGCCGGGATGGCGTAAAGCCCCCAGTGGATAAACATGCCGAAACGGGCGTCGCGGTACCACTCCATCCGCCTGTCATAGGCTTCTCTGTCAAATTTGTACATCGTTTTGCTTCCTCCTGTTTTAGTTTTATATTGGTAATGATTCAGAGTACCATTTCGCATGGCTCTGAATCGTTACGTCAAGCGGATATTCGCAATCCGCTTCGCTGCTTGATTCGATTAAATCTTAATTTTCACCCATTTTCCCTGTTTGAATCGGATCGTCGCAAAGATAAACCGTGACATCTGATCCGCCAGCACGCCGAACCAGATTCCGACGATGCCAAGCCCCAGCGTGTAACCGCCGAGATACGAAACGATCGTACGAATAAATGTAACGCTGATCATGGATGCAACTGCCGTATAAAGCGTATCTCCCGCACCGCGCAGGCATCCCATGTAAATAACCTGACAGCTCTGGAAAATGACGACGAAAATAATGACATGGATGATGCTGACACCGATTTCAATGATATGCTGTTCTTCGAAAAACAGACTGTACAGCCATCTTCCGCCGAAGAGATAAATCGCAACGAGGCATACTGCGATGCCCGCGCCGATCAGACGGCACGTTCTGCCGTACTCTTTCGCAAGATCCGGCTTTTTTGCGCCGAGGCTCCGGCCGATCAGTGCAACCGCTGCGGACTGAAGGCCGTCACCGAACGCAAACGAAAGCGACATAATATTCATGCCGACCTGGTGTGCCGCCATCGCATCGGTTCCCTGTTTGGCCGCCATGATCGCCGTCATCATAAAGCCGATCCGCATGAAAACCTGCTCGAAAAACACACTGTACCCGACCCTGACCAGGCTGATGAACGCTGCAATCGTCGGTTTAATTTTGTTCTTCAGAATATAGCCAAGATTCAGGAATCCGTCTTGCTTTGTGATGGAAAGGATGCTCATCACACATCCGACAACCGTTCCTGTGACGGTTGCCAGTGCCGCACCCTGAATGCCGAGTGCCGGGAACCCGAAATGGCCGTTGATCAGAAGATAATTCAGAATAATATTAATCGTATTTGATGTTACATTTGTGCGCATCGTGATTTTTGTATTGCCCGCACCGCGCTGTGCCGAGTTGATCCCCATCTGGATACAGTTAAAAATCATACCGCCCATGATGATACGGAAATATGTTACTGCGCCGTTATGAGTCTCCGCCGTTGAACCGCACAGATGGATAATCGGACTTGCAAACGCCACAAATCCAACACTGAATGCAGCTGCCGCAAGGATAATAAATACAAGCGCAGTTACCAGAGTCTCATTCGCCGCACCCTGCCTCTGCTCTCCGCGCCGCCGCGCAACGAGAGCAGAAATCGACACATTCAGCGCAAAGAAAAACGCCAGGCCAAGCAGCTTCGGCTGTGTCGTCAGACCGACCGCGGCAACTGCGTAGGAGCCAAGCGAGCTTACCATCAGCGAATCTACAAGACCCGCAAATGCAATGAAAAACGACTCCACGATCGCCGGCCACGCCATGTTGACGGCGGTCTGGAATGTGTCTTTGTGGTATTTCCCCTTTAACTTGTTTCCTAAGTACCCCATTTCTTTTCCTCTCTTTCGTCCCAATACCAATTTCTATTTTACTTTGTTTTAACAGAAGGGTCAATACGGTACCGGCAGAAAAAAGCCAGCCGCAAAAGCAAAATTCTTTTCGCTTTTTGTGGCTGGCTTTTCTTTTATCTTTCCGTGGCGATTCAGACCCCCATCTTGATTCCGCTTACGCTACATCCCAGTATTGCTTCTTATTTTTTCAGCACAAATTCTGCCTTATTCTCTGTCGTGCTGTCGCTTCCGATGAAGACTTCGAAAGCACCGTTTTCACTTTCTACACGCTCATTTTCTGTCAGGAAGCGAAGCTCTTCTTCTGTGATTTTGAAGATGACTTCGGTTTCTTCTCCCGGCTGAAGGGTTACCTTGCAGAAATCTTTCAGCTCTTTCACCGGGCGTACCACGGATGCGGCTACGTCGTGGATGTAAAGCTGTACGGTCTCGGTTCCCTTTGTATCGCCGGTGTTTTTCACGGTTACGGAGGCTTTAATCTCATCTTCCATGCCAAGCTCTGCCTTGTCCAGTTTCACATCTGAAATTGCAAAGCTGGTGTAGCCAAGGCCATATCCGAACGGGAACAGTGGTGCGTTCGGGATGTCGAGGTATTTGGAACGGAAACGGTCTTTGTCCTTGCCCGGCACATGCGGTCTTCCGGTGGAATACTCGTTGTAGTGAACCGGCACCTGGCCTACAGAGTACGGGAAGCTCATGGTCAGCTTGCCGCTTGGAGCGTATGCACCGAAAACAACGTCTGCGATTGCATTGGCACCCTCGGTACCCGGCATCCATACTTCAAGAACGGCTTTTGCTTTCGATACGACATCGCGCAGGTCGAGCGGACGACCGTTGAAGAGAACAACGACAACGTTTTCATTGACCTCCGAAACGCGCTCAAGCAGTCTCTGCTGGATTTCCGGGATGCGGATGTTCGCGTTGCTGGTTGCCTCGCCGGACTGCAGACGGTCCTCACCGATCGCAAGAACGACAACATCGGCCTCCTTTGCTGCGTTTACCGCCTCAAGAAGCATGGTCTCCTCTTCCTCTGGTGTATGGGACTGCTCCATCGCTTCACCGAAGCCCTCCAGACGGATGTCGGAGCCGAGCATCGGGGAACCTGCATGGAAGCTCATGTTTGTCGTATCTGCCTGCGCTTTTACGGCCTCTTCCAGATTTGTCACATCCTTTGCATCTCCGATGAAGGACCAGGAGCCCATCAGGTTTCTGCTGTGGACATACGGTCCGACCCAGGCAATCTTCTTCTCCTTGCCAAGCGGCAGGATTTTCTCTTCGTTTTTCAGCAGTACAAACGATTTTCTTGCGGCTTCTCTTGCCAGATCGCGGTGCTCTTTGCAGAGAATGACCTCTTTTTCTTTCGTCTCGTCTGCGTCTTTATACGGGTTTTCAAACAGTCCCAGTTTGTTTTTCAGTTCCAGGATACGCATGCAGGACTCATCGATCAGATCCTCGGAAATCTTGCCCTCTCTTACAAGGCGGCAGAGGTTCTCGCAGTAAATACCTGTCATCATATCGATATCGACGCCTGCCTCGGCGGAGCGGACAGCTGCCTCCTCACGGTCTGCGCAGTAGCCGTGGTAAATAATCTCCTCGATTGCCGCCCAGTCGGAAATCAGAACTCCGTCAAATCCCATTTCGTCACGCAGGATGCCGCGCATCAGTTTCTTGTTTCCGGTTGCCGGAACACCGTTTACCGTGTTGAAGGAAGTCATTACCATCGCTGCTCCTGCATCGATGCCGGCTTTGTAGGATGGCAGATAGAAGTCACGGAAGGTATGCTCGGAAAGCTCTACGGTGTTGTAGTCTCTTCCCGCTGTCGGAGCGCCATAGCCTGCAAAATGTTTCACGCAGGAAGCAATTTTGTACGGCTCCTTCAGATCGTCTCCCTGGAATCCGCGCACCATTCCGGCACAGAACAGACCGTTCAGATACGGATCCTCACCGGTAGACTCCATGACACGGCCCCATCTTGCATCGCGGACCAGGTCGGTCATCGGTGCAAAGGTTACGTGAAGGCCGGAAACGGCTGCCTCTTTTGCAGCAACTGCCGCACACTTTTCGGACAGCTCCGGTTCAAACGTTGCGCCCTGTCCCAGCGGAATCGGGAAAATGGTCTTGAAGCCGTTGATGACATCCAGCATGAACAGCATCGGGATATGATGCGGGTGCTGCTCCACGAAATCCTTCTGGATTTTCTTTAATGTTTCTGCGCCCATGGAACCCAGGATGGAACCGGAAAGCGCTACATTTTCCGGCGTAAAGCCTTTATCTGCCATCGGTCCCATCGCCGTGATGTCCATATCTTTATTGAAAAAGGCGCCCACCACCTGGCTCATCTGGTTCACTTTTTCTTCCAGCGTCATGTCGGCCAGAAGCTCTTTTAATTTCTGCTCGGTCATTTTTTCTCCTCCATACCTCGTTTTTGCTGTATCTGCTTCTTCAGAAACCCCTAAAATGTCAGAAAAATATCGTTTTTCCGTTTTTTCTGAATCTTATACTGAAATTTTACCACATCTGATCTGAAAAAAATATCCCCTGATCCGACCTTTTTCTTTCACTATTCTGACCTGTTTGCTGTTGTTCCGGTGCGTAAGAAAGTGATAAAATCCTCTGTTATTTCCCGGACATGTGAAGGGTGGCTTTCCGCTATTTTTCACTAAAGCTTCTTCGGTATTCCAGCGGTGCGTATCCCGTATTGTCCTTAAACATCTTCGTAAAGTACGAGAAATTGCTGTACCCCACATACAGCGACACCGTATTAATTGGCAGCGAACTCTGTGTCAGAAGCTTTTTCGCCTCCTCCACCCGCTTTTGAATAATATAATTGCTGATCGAAATACCCTTTTCTTTTTTAAAAATCCGGGACAGATAATCGGTATTCAAAAAGACAAGCTCTCCAAGCTCCTCCCGGTGAATCTCCTCCCGGTAATGTGCATCAATGTATGCGCATACCTGGCTCGTAACCGAATCTGATTTGTTGATGTACTGTCTGTACTGCACTGCTTTCCGAACCAGTACCCCCGCATATTCTATCATCTCTTCTCTTCCGTAAAGAGAATTCCGATGCAGATTTTCCATATCCGCATCTGCAAACAGTGCATACGCCTTGATCTCCCGTTCCGAAAGCCATGCATACACCACCTGCGTCAGATCGGTACGGAGTGCTACCAGAAGCTCCCTGGTAATCATTCCTTCCCGCTCCGTCCGGTCAAGGTATTTCTGCAGCCGCTCCAGCAGCTCCTCCGGTTTTTCCTCCGAAAGCAGAGCTTTCCATACATCCAGCTCCTTATTTTCGTAGCTGGTCTGCGGAGCCTGAAATTCGTTCAGAAACAGCACCTCGTTTCGCACGGAAAGGCTTCCCTCCCGCATTTTCTGAAGATTCCGGCTCTGCTTTTGCATCCCCCGCACAGATTCCCACTGCCCGGCGCCGCACCACAGCTCCGGATAGATTTTTTCATTCATCCACGCAACAAACTGCCGCAGAATTTCACAATCCCGTCCACCGTCCTGCGGGAATGCTTTTTCCTTTGACTGTGTAACAATCCAGTAGCTGCCCGGTTCCTGGTAAAAAACAGTATCTACCGCAATATCCGTTTCCTCATACAGTTCCGACAGCACATTTTCGATCACAAATTCCATGGTCGCCGTATCCCACATTTCCCGCTTATTGCTCTTTATTTCCGGCATCAGACAAATCAGCCGGAAATAGTGTCCCGGTCCGTATGAAAGCTGGCGCTGTGCTGCCGTTTCGCAGAATTTTTCCTCGGAGAAGCCGCTTTTCAGCACATTTTTCCAGATATCCTGCTGCAGAATTTTTCTGTTCTGATTCCACTTGATGCTTTCCTGCCTGAGATCCTGTATTTTCTTTTCTTTCGCAACAGATTCCGCCGCACGCTGCACGGCCGCCTTCAGCTTTTCAAAATCAATGGGCTTCAGCAGATAATCGACACTGTTCAGCTGTATCGCTCTTCTGGCATAGTCAAACTCCGCATAGCTTGTCAGGAAGATGACCTGGACCTTCAGCTCCTCTTTCCTGACCCACTCCACAAAATCGAATCCCGTTCCGCCCGGCATCACGATATCGCTGATTACAATATCAATATCCACCATTCCCATGATGTTCTTCGCCTGCTGTACGGAAAACGCAGTGTACACCTCGCTCACCCCGGTCTCTGTAAGATCGAGATTTCTTTTGATACTTTCAATCACGTACTCTTCATCATCCACGAGCAATAGTTTCATGTTCTTCTCCCCCTGTCTTGTATGGAATATGGATATCTACAATCGCTCCGCCGAGCGGGCTGTTATCGAAATGAATCTCTCCTGTATCACCATAATAATAACGGAATCGTTTCAGGCAGTTTTCAATCCCGATATGCTTTCCATGCTCGGAAATATCTTCCCCTGCTTTCAGCCTTTGCAGCGTCTCCTCCGGGAAGCCGTTTCCGGTGTCCGAAATATAAATGTTGACATACTTTTCTTCGCCGCGGTCCTCCGGGTAAACCGTCACGGAAATCAGCGGAACCGTCTCCAGCGTCAGGGCATGTTTTGCCGCATTCTCTACAAACACCTGAATCAGAAACGGGAAGATTACCGCGTCTTTCACTTCTTCATGGACTTCAAAATAATAGGTGAATTTTTCCGGATAGCGCAGCAGCAGAATTTTGAGGTAATTTTCGCAGTGGTTCGTCTCCGCCGTCACCGGCACCATCTCGCTTGTATTGCGGAAAATATAGGCGAGATAATCGGACGTAATACGGCTCATCGACTTTGCATGGTCGTACTGTCCGAAGTCAATCATGCTGTAAATAAAGTTCAGACAGTTCATGTAAAAATGCGGACGAATCTGGATTTTGAGGTAATCCATCTCGATTTTCGTTTTTCCAGCTCCTGCTCATACAGCGTGATCTTCAGACGTCGGATCTGATGAATCATGTTTCGGAATTTATCGTCAATCCGCTCCAGCTCTACCAGATTTCCTTCCGACATCTGATAGGTGAGATCCCCATTGTCATATTTTTGAAGATTTTCCGTAAACATAGCGACCGGCTTCAGGATTTTTGTTTCCAGATGGAACAGCAGCACGGAACCGGCAATCACCATCAGAAATGCAACGCCGAGAAGAGCAAACACACTTCCCGTCATCAGATTTAAGACTCCCGTCCAGGAGATTTTTGTACGAATTTCAAACGGTGCCTGTGAAAGCTCCTGCCGGAACGTATAATTGCCGGTATCAAGCTTCAAACCATCCGTTACAATTCCTTTTTCCGTCAGTGTTCCGATGCTTTTTCCGTTCTGGTCAACGAGACTGACATAGCCGCTCTTCCCAAGAGACAGCTCAGAGAACGGTTCCAAAATCGTCTTCAGATTGACGTAGCAGCCGAATCCAACGCCCTGACTCTGTGCTACCTTGAGCATATAAACCTCATTGCCCTGGCGCATCACGGTCCATTTTTTCTTGACTGCATACGTCTGCTGGGACAGACTCCTGATCCGGCGCTTCAGCGCTTCCTGCAGATACGGATCAATGGAATAACGCCCGTCGGAGGAAATGCTCAGCTGATATAAGCTCTCATCCTTCTGCGTATAGAGAAAAACATTGTAATCCGTTCCAAAATCCCACGCTGCAGATACATAGTTCCTTCGCAGCTGTGTGATGACATATTCCTCATACTGATCCTTCTCCATCAGATCCATGTATTTCCAGAAAGCAGAATCCGGGTTGGAGCTGTCCATTACAGTCGAGAACAGGTTTCGGCTGATTCGAAAAAAACGGTTGTCCAGCTCATCCGTATACAGCTTTGAAATCTCTTCCAGCTGCTCATATACCTGCCGCTGCGTCCGGTTCAGAATAAGCACGCTCCCAGCCAGAAAAAGCAGCAGCATACTCAGCAGGCAGATCAAAAGATAACGCCCCTGCTGCGCCAGTGTTGTTTTTTTCGTCTGTTTTGAAATACGCATGATATTTCCTCCTTTTTTCTGTTCCGGTACGCTCGGATTTTTTCCGTGTTTGATTTTACGAACTGATCTTTTTTTCTGAATATAATACAGCAGAAAAACAGTACACCTCATGTTTCCATGAGTCTGTACTGTTTTTCTGATTTATGTCGGAAACACCGAAATGTTTCTCTTTTTTATTCCTGCATGGAAAATCATCCCTTTACCGCGCCAAGTGTGATACCTTCTGCGAAGTATTTCTGAAGGAACGGATAGATGATAAACAGCGGCAGCATGGCGATAAATGCGATTGCCATACGGATCGAGGTTGTCGGCAGCTTTGCCACCTCGGCACCGATATTTCCGGTTACTTTTCCACTTGCCAGGTACTGAATATCGGTGATCATCTGATTCAGCAGGTTCTGGATACTGTAAAGCTTCTGACCGTCATTTCCTGATAAATAGTATAAACCATTTGTCCAGTCATTCCAATAGCCAAGTGCGGAAAACAGTCCCATTGTTACCAGAATCGGTTTTCCAAGCGGCAGTGTGATGCTGGTGAAAATCTTCATGTGTCCGGCGCCATCGATTTTGGCTGCCTCGAACAGCGCGTCCGGGATACTGGTGTTAAAGTAGCTTCGGATCATCAGCACGTTGTTTGCGCTTAACAGGAAGCCTGGAACAATCAATGCCCAGATCGTGTTTTTGATGTGAAAATACTTTACATACATCAAGTAGGTCGGCACCAGTCCGCCGTTGAACAGCATCGTGAAGAATACGAAAAAGGTAATTGCTCTGCGGTACGGCAGCTTTTTAATCGAAAGCGGATATGCCAACAGAGCGGACATCGCAAGGTTTGCAGCGGTACCGACGATGGTTACAAAAATGGTAATTCCGTATGCTCTCAGGATTTTCTCGCCCTGGCGGATGATATAGGAGTAAGCATAGAAGCTGAATTTCTCCGGGAAGAACGAATATCCGTTGCGGATCAGTGTGTTTTCATCGGTCAGCGAGGAAATAAATACGAGTACAAACGGCAGTATAATGGATAACGTAATCAGAATGAGTACTACATTAATCCAGAACTGGAAACGTTTTGCTTTTTTTGAATTTGTCATACTTCCATCCTCCTAGAATAATGCCTGGTCTTTGTCTACTTTGCGGACAATCCAGTTGCTCAACATTACGACACAGAAGCCTACCAGAGACTGGTATACACCGGCTGCAGATGACATACTGATATTTCCCTGCTCAATCAGGGCGCGGTATACATAGGTATCGATAACGTTTGTGGTCGGGAACAGAACACCGGAGTTCATTGGTACCTGATAGAACAGACCGAAATCGGAATAGAAAATTCTTCCGATGCTGAGAAGCAGCAGGGTGATGATGGTCGGAACGAGGCTCGGCAGTGTGATTTTCGTAATCTCCTGCCATTTGCTTGCGCCGTCCAGTCTGGCAGCCTCATAGAAGGAAGGATCGATACCGATCAGCGATGCAATGTAGATCAGGCATCCGTATCCTACGCCCTTCCAGCAGTTCGCGATGATCAGGACCGCCGGCCAGTATTTCGGTTTCTGGTACCACTGAATCGGGTCAATGTGGAACAACGGAAGGATCGAGTTGTTGACAAGACCATTTTCTGCACTCAGAAGCGCATATACGATGTAGCTTAAGATAACCATGGACATCAGGAACGGAAGAAGAATCGCACTCTGATATATCTTTTTGAGCTTTGTGTTTCTTACCTCCGTAATCAGAATCGCAATGGCAATTCCGACTACCATGTTTACAAGAATAAATGCAACGTTATACAGCAACGTGTTTCTTGTAATAATCCATGCATCCTTGGAAGCAAACAGGAACTTGAAGTTTTTAAGTCCTGCCCACGGGCTTGCCCAGATACCTTTCGCAAAATTCAGTTTTTTAAACGCAATCACCATACCTGCCATCGGGATATAGTTGTTGATCAGCAGATACAGAAGTGCCGGAAGCATCATCAGATAAAGCGGCCAGTATTCCTTCAGCACGTTTTTCTTTTTCCTTTTTTAACCTCTGCTTTTTTTCATAAAGCGTGTCTCCTTTTATGAGGGCTGTTTTTTTCAGGTTCTTTCACAGAGAAGGCTCCACATCTTTTCTAGTAAGAGTGGAGCCTTCGGTTACTGTATCACACCGGATTTTCTTCCGCCCCGGTCGTGTTCTTTTTACAAATTAGCCTATTTCTTTGCAAGAAATGCATCCAGCTGCTCCTGCTTTGCAGCAATGACATCATCGATTCCCGCATCGTCCAGTGCCTCCAGGAACTGTGGAAGCAGTTCTTCCGGATCTCCGGAGCCGCTGCTAAGTGCGCCGTTGTACTGGCTGATTACGTTGTTCAGGGCTGATACCTGATCCGCATATTCGCTGTTATCAAAGACAAATCCCAGTGCTTTCGACTCGATACCGGAAGCGTTGAACTCCTGCATTTTGTCCCAGAGCTGCGGGTCAGATCCATCCCATTTGTATGCGATGAACTGGTTCGGAAGCTCCCATCCACAGTTAAAGCTGTAGCCTGCATTGTCTGCTGTTACACCGTCCGGGTAGTTGATGATTCCGTTTTCTTCATCTTCTACTACGTAGTCGGTTCCCTCTTCGCCCCAGTTCAGAAGGTTCATGACCTCCGGGCTGCCATAGATATAATCGAGAACCTGCATTGCTTTTTCCGGATTTTCGGAGTTCTGTGCTACAGAGAAGATAATTCCGCCGTAAGAGGATGAGTTGATGATCGGCTGATCATAGAACGGTACGATTTCAAACTCATATCCTGTGGAGCTCTGGAACTCAACCGGGGTACCTGGATGATAAGCAAAGAACAAGGAGAAGAGATTTCCTGCTTTGCATACGGTTCTCCAGTTTTCTGTGTTTGTTCCGGCATCCTTGCTGATATAGCCTTTCTGATACCAGTCATGCAGCATAGTTGCAGTCTCCTTGTACCAGTCGCTTGCAAAGTAGTTTTCTACGGTTGTGCTGTTGGTCTGATCCATCAGAGCGCCCGTGTTGGCATCGCCAAGTCCATCAGCGCGGGACAGACGGCTCAGAGGCGTATCACTGTTGTTGCTGGAGAACAGCATTGTCATATCAGGCTCGCCTGCCTGTACGGTCTCAAATACTTTCTCCATATCCTTCGGCTCTTTGATTTCATCGGTATTGATATTATACTTTTCTACCAGGTCTTTTCTCATGAAGATGGCTGGAATGCTGCCTCGTTCGATCTGGTTCGGAACGCCATAGACAAACCCATCAATCTGATTTGTTTTTGCAATATCCTCGCCATAGATATCTTTCAGGTTTGTGCCGTATTTGTCAATCAGTTCAGACATATCCATGATCTGGCCGGAATGCATATACTGTACAGCTGTTGTTGCATTTGTGTACAGAAGATCGATTTTCTCATCGCCGGAAAGCATCAGCTGTAACTGCTGAGATGCGCTTGCCCACGGAAGAACAACGATATCGAGCTTTGCATTCAGCTCCGGCTCCAGAATCTCGTTGATTTTTTCTTTCGATTCTCTCTTCATCCTGCTGCTGGCTGCCCTGCAGTACCATAGTTACAGTGTACGGCTCGCCTTTTTCCTCTGTCTTTGCTGTGCTTCCGGAAGCTGCGGAGGAACCGGAATCAGAACTGGATCCTGTGCTTCCGCATGCTGCCATGGAAAATGCCATAGTTGCTGCAAGAATGCCTGCTAACACTTTTTTCTTCATACTTTTTCTCCTTTTCACGTATCGTGTTGTGTGACCTTTGATGGTTGTATTATAGCAGGATTTTGACTTACAACTCTATAACTGATTTGACTTTGAAGTATCACTCTTCCGACCTTTGTGTCTTTTTTGTGTCTTTTTTCTGTCAAAAATCTTCCACCATCTTTGCCCCTTCTGCCCCATCGAGTTCGGCCACGGTTCCATTCATGACACGGTAGACTCTCTGGCAGAGGCCGAGGACACTCGGACGGTGCGTCGTAACGATACAGGTTTTGTTGGGACGCTGACGGATGATGTTTCGGAGGACGTTTCGTTCCGTCGTAACGTCCAGTGCCGAGGTGGCTTCATCGAGAAGCAGCACCGGGGCATCGCGGAGGACGGCACGGGCGATGGCAAGCCGCTGGGACTGGCCTTCGGAGAAACCGCGGCCACGTTCCCCGACGCGGCTGTTGATGGTATCCGGCAGATGCTGAACAAAATCCCAGGCGCAGGAGATTTTGAGCGCTTCGATGATCTCCTCGTCGGTCGCATCCTCTTTTACCATGCGCATATTTTCGGCGATTGTGCCGGAAAGGATCGTATTTCCCTGCGGAACATACGCGAAGAGATGACGCGTTTCGGCGTTCATGGGAACCGTTTTTCCGTTTGAGGCAATGATCACGGTTTCCCCCTCCTGCGGGCGGATAAGGCCGAGAATCAGGCGGATCATCGTTGTTTTTCCCTCTCCGGACGGGCCGACCAGCGCTACAATCTCGCCGGGAGCGGCCTGAAACTCCGATCTGGTGATTACTTTGTTTCCTTCTATATAAGAAAACTCTATCCCGCGCATCTGTACCCGGAAACCATCCTTAGCCAGCGGATCAAGCTCTGCACTCTCCGGGATATGGACTTCTTTTGGCAGCTCTACGAGCTCACGGATCCGGTGCGCCGAGACGGAGCTGTTGAGGAAAGATGGAATAATCGAAATCACGTTTCCAAACGCGCCGGAGAGGTTACTCCGCTGCTGCAGGAACAGTGTCATGGTTCCATAGGTAATGTCGTGCGTCCACAGACGGAACAGACAGTATCCGAATGACGGTAAACTCCACCGCGCTCCCGAGAATGGACATCACAATATTGGTTTTTATCGTAAACAGATTATATTTCAGACTGATGTCCTTGAAAAGTCCCTGCCACCAGCGCATCTTTTGGCTGTAATACGGTGCGATGCCAAACGACTTAATCGTATCAAAATTGTAGAACGCTTCTACCTCAAAGCTCATCAGATTACTGCTCATTTCGCGCACTTTTTGCTGTATTCCCGCTGACGGCGGATCATGAACCGCGACATCAGAAGCAGAAACGGTGACGCTTAAAAAAGCAAATCAGCGCCATGACCCAGTCATAATGAAGGATCACAAAGAAGTGGCAATAAACCGATACACGGCAATGATAATCGTCGGGAGCCAGCTGATTGCATTGCCGCTGACCGTTCCAATATCGCCGTTGAAGCGGTTGAGTACGTCACCGTTTGCGTATTTGCTGATTTCCAGCCAGTCCGCATCGACGATTTTGTCAAAAATATCCGCCTGGATGTCGTTATTGATGGCGATACCAAGCTTCGTTGAAATGCGGTTGATGACACTCTCAAATCCAAGGCTGAACACGGTGCTTCCGATCATGATGCAAAGCAGCAGCGGGAGCTTCTGTATCTGATAGCCGGTGATGATATCGATCAGGTATTTTCCTGCCACACTGCCGACAAGTCCAAGCGAAGTGCTTAAGATACCGAGAATCGTGTAAAAAACGATCGCACCCTTATAGCGCGCGCTGTAGCCAAAAATCCATTTCCAGTCATCGATAATCTCCGAGAACGTTCCGTTTTTCCATCGCTCCGACAGGATGCGGAGAGACTCAAAGGAAGCGTCTTTACTTTTCTCTTTGGATTCTTCCTGCATGCGCGTCTCCTCTCTTTTTCCCGTCTGCGGTACGGATCATATCGTATTTTTTCAGCAGCTCGACACGTCCCGCACCCACTTCAATGCTCGATTTCTGTTCTTTGCCTCCCTGTCCCAGCCATTTCAGGATCCGCTGCACATATGCAGCCGGAAGCAGAAACGGATACCTCGCCGCATAGGGATACTTGTTTTTCATATAGGAAGCTTCCGGAACCAACGATTTCCAGATTCCCCCCGCCGTGTGCTTTTCCGCACCGGTCTCTGCCGCATACAGGGTAATATTTGCACTGTGAATCCGTCCCGCGCTCGATTTTCCGAACGAACCGGCATCAAGAATATCGATCAGAAGTGCTTCGGAATCCGGGCGAAGCTTCTTTGCGGCACGGACTGCCCCACTTGCTTCATAAGAAAAGCCCAGATACCGCTCGCCGATATCCAGCAGATTGATGCAGAAGCACGTCATGTGATACTCTTCGCACAGCTGCCAGAACATTTCCCAGTCTATTTTTCTTCCATATACACGAATCATCTGTACCATATCACAGATCTGACGGATCCCGACGCCGCCGTGAAGAAAGTGCTTGAAGCTGTGACAGAGAAGATAGAAAAGATGATGCGTTTCTTCTAAGGTAAAGATGCTCTGACCCTGCACTTCCACCTGGGATGGATGCGCAAAAACATCGGAAAATGCACGATTCAGATAACCATAGGCAGACGATTCCGTGCTGAACAGTCTGGTATGTATTTCATAGAAGGCTCCTGTTTTCGGATGAATGTAGCCCATCTCTTCCGGGACAGTACCGTCTTTGGCACCATTTGGCATTGCGGCTTCTTTGTCCCGCACAAAGCCCTTCCGCATAAAACAGGCATCTACTGCCGCAAAATCCTTTGCCTGAATCAGCAGATCCTCATCCCCGGACGGGCGCAGATCCGGTTTCGGATAGAGACTTCTGCACACAATCCCTTTCATCACCAGCGGCTGCACGCCCAGCTGCTCCAGCTCCTTTTCATCCGTAAGAAACAGCGCGGTACGCGAAACCTGCTGCAAAATGCTCTGCATCGCCTGCGTTTTTACCTGTCTGCGAAGCTCATCCGGAAGCTCTGCAAATTCCGGTGTTTTGCCCACAACATCGTAGACCGCCGGCAGCAGCGAATGCTGTGCCGCGAGGACAAACAGATGATTCCATTGTTTTTCTGTCAGCGCCGCAAGTTCTTCCAGAGCTGCTTTTTCTTCCGTCAAAAACGCACGAACCACCGCAAGGAATGCGGTTTCTGTTTCTGTAATCATGTTTTTTCCCTTTCGTTTTCCCTGTGTGCGGGTCTTTTTCCCTGTAAAAGGCGATAGATCCGGTTTCCCATCGGTCGAAGCGGAATCATGCGAATCCAGACCTTCTCAAAAAAGCCCCACCAGAAGCTTCCCGGCGCAAGCCTTTTTCCTTTTCGTTCCACCTGTGTCACCCGTGCAAAAATCTGCTCCCGCCGCACGTTATGTTCTATTTCTGTCTGTCCATCCCCGATCAGGTCGTAGCTTTCTCCATGAACACCACAAATCCGGTGCACCACAAACTGTCCGCCCGGCCGCTCGTAAAATACGATATCACCTTTCCAAAGTTCCCGCTCCGGCGCTCGGAAGAAATACTGTCGCGTCCATGATCAGAAACGGCGCCATGCTGCTCCGGAAATCACCATACGCACTTCTCT
>ENA-OQII01000044-OQII01000044.1-human-gut-metagenome-genome-assembly--contig:-NODE-44-length-21635-cov-3.096336_pt1 | contig 21635 bp, 16 predicted proteins | sample MGYA00242577_ERZ504742 | MGnify/ENA primary metagenome ERZ504742 (study PRJEB26092, sample SAMD00036443) | human gut metagenome | host: Homo sapiens | study: EMG produced TPA metagenomics assembly of...
TAATGGAATGAAGGAAGTAACCGGGATCGATCTGTGTATTTTAGATCTGTCAGGACGTATAGTTGTAACAACAATGGAGATAACCGATGCATTAGCACAACATGCGGAAGAATTTGCAGATTCTATGGCAGAGAGCCAGGTGATCGATGGTTTTCAATATTTTAAGATTTTTGATGATCAGAGACTGGAATATATACTTCTGGCTACTGGAATGAGCGAGAATGCATATACGGTCGGAAAGCTTGCAGTGATGCAGATACAGAATCTTTTGACTGCATATAAGGAGAGACTGGATAAAGAGAACTTTGTAAAGAACCTGTTGAGAGATAACTTATTATTGGTTGACATTTATAACCGCTCAAAGAAGCTGCATATTGAAGTGGAACAGAGAAGAGTTGCATTTTTGATTCAGGCAGAATACGAGAAGGATCAGAATCTGTTAGAAGCTACGAAAGAGGTTGAAAGCGGAGCAGATTCAGATTTTATTACGGCAGTGGACGAGAAGAGTATCGTTTATGTAACACCAGTGAATGGGGATGAAGGACAGGCACAGTTTATTCAGCATGCAAAAGAGATTAAAGAAGGGCTGAATGAATATGGGATCAAAGATGCCAAGATTGCGATCGGTAATGTTGCAGAGACGATCAAAGATGTATCAAGATCTTATAAAGAGGCACAGATCGCATTGGAAGTCAGCAAGATCTTCTATGAGGATGCGAGTGTGATCGCATACAATCAGTTAGGAATTGGACGACTGATCTATCAACTTCCACTTCCATTATGTAAGATGTTTATCCGTGAAGTGTTTGGAGATTATTCTCCAGACTCCATTGATGAAGAAACATTGGCAACGATTGATAAATTCTTTGAAAATAATCTGAATGTGTCAGAAACATCCAGACAGTTGTTTATTCATAGAAATACACTCGTATACCGTCTGGATAAGATTCAGAAGAATACGAATCTGGATCTGAGGAATTTTGAAGATGCAATCGCATTTAAAATTGCACTGATGGTAGTAAAATATATGAAACATATGGATACAATGGACTAGAATATGATGATCACATTAAAAAATGTAACGAAAGAATATAATAAAGGGAATATAGGACTTGAGGATGTCTCATTAGACATTGCGAAAGGCGAATTTGTTTTCATCGTAGGTAAGAGCGGATCAGGGAAGACAACCCTGATGAAGCTTTTACAGAAAGAACTTGATGTGACAAGTGGACAGATCATAGTAAACGGTCAGGATTATAAGAAACTGACACAGAGGAATCTGCCGAAGTTCCGCAGGCAGATGGGAATGGTATTTCAGGATTTCCGTCTGCTGAAAGACCGGACGATCTTTGAGAATGTAGCATTTGCACAGCAAGTTGTGGAAGTACCACACAGATATATTAAGCGTCAGGTTGAGAATATGCTTGAGATGGTGGGGCTGAAAGACCGCATGAATGCTTTTCCGAATGAATTGTCAGGAGGAGAACAGCAGAGAGTTGCCATCGCAAGAGCTTTGGTAAACCATCCAGTATTATTACTGGCTGATGAGCCAACTGGGAATCTGGACCCTGTGACAGCCAAAGGGATCATGGAGCTTCTCTCAGAGATCAATAAGAGTGGGACAACAGTTTTAGTTGTTACGCACAACAAAGAGTTGGTCAATGAGATGGGCAAACGAGTGATCTTGATCGAAGATGGACATATAGAACAGGATGAGATAAGGGGGTCCTATGATATTTAGAAGATTTTTGTATGGAATCAAAGAGGGCACAAGGAATATTTTCAGGAATAAGATGTTTTCATTAGCATCACTGGGAACGATCATTGCTTGTGTCTTTTTGTTAGGAACATTTTTATCTGTAGCATTGAATGTAAGGTCAACGATGCAGCAGATGGAACAGTCTGTAGGAATTTCTGTTTTTTTTGAACCAGGTATCTCTGCAGAAAGAAAAGATCAGATTGGGGAAGAAATAAAGAAAAAAGAAGATATTGCCACGATGCGGTATGTATCTGCTGAAGAAGCATGGGAAAGCTATAAGAAGGATGTATTTCAAGGAAATGAAGAGCTTCTGGAAGGATTTGAAGGAAACAATCCGCTAAAAGAATCAGATTCCTATGAGATCACATTAAAAGAAGTAAAATCATACAAACAGGTAGTATCGCATTTAGAGACGATTGATGGTGTCAGGAAAGTCCGTTATTCTGAAGGAGCGGCGGAAGGAATGATGAAGATCAATACAATGGGAACGTATCTTGCAGGTGGGATCATTCTGATCTTAATGGCAGTTTCTATTTTCCTCGTGAGCAATACAGTGTCTATTGGAGTTGCAGTCAGAGAAGAGGAAATTTCAATTATGAAGCTGATCGGTGCGGCGAATGGATTTATTAAAGCACCATTTCAGGCAGAAGGAATGATCATAGGAATTTTGGGATCATTGATTCCAACAGCGATTATTTTTGCAGGATATGAAGGGATTATCAACTGGATGAATGATAAGTTTCATGTTGTTACAGTCTTTATGAAATTTGTACCGATCCAGCAGATTATGTTATACTTACTTCCGTTAGCATTGTTGGTAGGAATCGTGATCGGATTGCTTGGAAGTTCTATCACGATCCGTAAGTATTTAAAAGTCTAGGAAGGGGAACTCATGAAAAGAAGATATCAGGCGGGGATCATTATGATGTTAATATCAGCCATGATCGCTTCGAATCTGCCTATGACGACAGTGTTTGCTGCAGCCAAAAGACAACAGGTAAAGCAGGAAACAAAGAAATTAGAAGAACAAAGCCGCAAGATGCAGCAGGAGATCAAAGATCTTGATGAGAAAATGATAAAGAGCAATGATGCGTATGAGGCATGTCAAGAGAAGCTTATTTCTGTACAGAAACAGTTAAAGAAGACACAACAGGAATTAAAAGAGGCAAAGGCATCCAAAGAAGATCAGTCAAGGATTATGAGTAAGCGCATTAAGTTTCTATATGAAAATGGAAATATGGCATATATGGAAGTCATTTTTGAAGCAAATAATTTTCAGGAGTTCTTAAAAAGAGCTGATTATGTTTCAAAGATCTCCAAATATGACAGTAACATGTTTTTGCAATTACAGACAACGGAGGATAAGATCCGAATGGCAACGAAGAGTCTGAAACAGGATTATCAAAATACAAAGACTTTGACTGCTAAGGCAAAGACAGAAAAAGAAAAACTGGATCAGGCAGCTGCGAAGAAGAAATCTAAGTTAGCTTCTTACCAGAAACAGTTAGCATCTGATAAAGAGTTACTGGCATGGTTCGAGGCAGAGGAAAAACGGCAAGAAGAGATGGATCTTGCATCGGCGAAAGACGGTAATGCAGACAATACGACATCGAAAGCACAGTCAGAAAAGAATATGACAGGAAGTACGGCATCAAAGAATACAACATCAAAGGCTACGACCGAAAGCAAGAAAGAAACTACAACGACAACATCGCCAGCAACAACAGTTTCGTCAGGAAATCTGAGTTGGCCGGTACCGTCTTGTCATAGTATTTCATCAGGGTATGGCTACCGAATTCATCCAGTTACAGGAGTCAGAAAACTGCATGCTGGAATTGATATTCCATGTTCAACTGGAACAACGATCGTAGCAGCAGCTTCTGGTACAGTAGTGGATGCTGGATATAATGCATACAATGGCAATTACTTAAAGATCAGCCATGGAAATGGACTGGAAACGATGTATCTGCATTGCTCCAAACTTCTAGTATCCTCAGGGGCAAGAGTCTCAGGAGGACAGACGATCGCAAAATCCGGAGCAACTGGTATGGTATCTGGTGCACATCTGCATTTTGTTGTGAAAAAGAATGGAAATTATGTAAATCCTCAAAATTACTTATAACGTCATTACATAAATAGAAAGGAACTAATTTCATGAAGAAGTTTTCAAAAATACTCGTAGGGCTACTTGTTGTCGTATGTATTGTGGAAGGATTTTTTCTTATCGTGCCTATGCGATCCCAAGTACGACCTTACAGACAGCAAGAAAGATCAATCGGATAGAACAGATCATTGATAAATATTATAAAGGTTCTGTTAAGAAGAGTGAGTTGGAAGATTGTACCTACAAAGGTTTAGTTGCAGGACTGGGAGATGTCTATTCCACGTATTATTCAGAGGATGATTTTAAGGAATTAGAACAATCTACAAGTGGTGTTTATTATGGAGTTGGAATATATCTTACACAGGATATAAAGACAGGGATCATAACAGTTGTGAAACCAGTGAAAGGAAGCCCTGCAGACGGAAGTGGACTGAAAAAAGGGGATATTTTAACAAAAGTAGGAAACTATAATTAAAAACATCGGATGCATTAGATGATATTGTTAAGAAGATCAAAGGTGCAGAAGGAACGAAAGTTAAATTAACATTTACAAGAAACCAGACATCGAAGACTTATACATTTACAAGACAATCGATTGAGAATCCAACAGTTGAAACAAAGATGTTACAAGATAAAGTCGGGTATCTTCAGATTACCGAATTTGATGAAGTAACAGTTAGCCAGTTCCGAAGTGGACTGAAAAGTACTTAAGAAACAAGGTGCAAAGAAATTGATCATAGATCTTAGGGATAATCCTGGTGGTTTGCTGACAAGTGTAGTAGATATTGCAGGACAGATTCTTCCAAAGGAACGATTGTTTATACTGAAGATAAGAATGGTAATAAGAAATATTACAAAGACACAAAGAATGAACAGCTTGATATGCCACTATGCGTGTTAGTTAATGGTAACAGCGCGAGTGCAGCAGAGATCCTTTCTGGTGCGATCAAAGATGATAAAGCCGGAACGCTGGTTGGAGAGACAACATTTGGAAAAGGAATCGTACAGGGATTCTTTGAAGTTGGTGATGGATCTTATGTGAAACTGACTTATTCGTCTTATTACACACCAGCAGGACATAACATCCATAAAAAAGGAATCAAGCCAGATGTCGAAGTAAAAGATAACACGAAGACAAAAGCTGACGAACAATTAAACAAAGCGATTTCTATCTTACAGAAGAAATAAGAATTGTAAAGATAGATATAAAAAAGAAAGTATAGAACATATTACCAAAAGTTCTATGCTTTTTTTTGTGCAGATTTACGGATTATGCATTAAATCTTGAAATAGCAGAAAAATAATATCTATAATAAAGATAAAAATCTGTTTATCAAAGATTTTAATATCCGAAACAGAAATAAAAGGAGGAAAACAAAGATGAGCAAGAAAAATTGCGAGAGCGAAGCACGTAAAAAGATCGCTGCATCCATCGGAGCAACCCCGGAAGAGATTTATTTCACATCAGGAAGAGCAGATGGACACTTAAAAGCTTTAAAAGCTGTAGTGAAAGCATCAAAAAAAGCACGTCCTCATGTGATCATCACGACGATGGAAGATCCAGAAGTATTGGATGAATGTTCCAGATTAGAACGAAAAGACGCAGTTGTGACATATTTAGATCCGATCACAACTGGCCGTGTGGAAGTAGCAATGATCGAAAATGAACTGAAAGAAAACACAGAACTGATCTCAGTGACAGCAGCAAACTGCCAGACAGGAACTTCTGAGCCATTTACAGGAATCGGAACAATGACATCAGAGAAAGGTGTGATCTTCCATACAGATGCAGCATTTGCATTTGGAAAAATGCCGATCAATGTAGAAAGAAGTCATATTGATATGCTGACAGCAGATGCATCTTATTTTGGAGGTCCTGAAAATGCGGGATTTTTATATGTAAGAAAGAGCACAGGAGCTGGAGAATATGTGTCAGAAACTGCATTAAGCGAAGAAACATTAACAGTGATGTCAGATATGGCAGAAAGTTTAGCAGCAAAGGCAACAACATTTATGGAAGAAATCCGTCCAGTCAGAAATCATATGTGTGAACGTATTTTTGCTGAGATTGAAGATGTAGAATTGAATGGACACAAAGATCATCATCTCACCAATCATTTAAATATCAGAATCAAAAATGTATCTGCAGCAGTTGTACAGAAAGCTTTGAAAGAAGAAGGAATTGAAGCAGGAATCGGAACAAATTCTAACATTCTTGCAGCAATCGGAAGAAGTAAAGCTGAAAGTGCAGAATCCGTTTCATTCTCATTGAAAGCAGGAACAACGATGGAAGACGCAGACAAGATCGTTGACAGCTTAAAAAGAGATCGTGACAGGAGAAAGAACTGTATTATAAAACAATAAAATCACCTAAAAAAGGAGTCAAACAAATGTTAAATTTACCTATGGATCATATCGGACTTCATTGTTCTGATGTAGAATTAAACGCAAAATGGTATCAGGAAGAATTAGGATTTAAAGTTGCAGGAAAATTCCCTGGAATGGGCGGAAGAAATGTATATTTTCTTGAAAATCCTCAGGATGGAAAAATGTATGAAATCTCTCAGAGAGACCAGCTTCCAGGAGGTGCAACAACAAGAATCGACCATATCGCATATCGCTCATCTGATCTTGAAAAAGATTATGAATATTGCAAAGTAAACGGATATAAGATCGTATCAGACGGAATTGAGACAAGCCTTAACTTCTGGGAAAAAGGATCTCGCTGCTTCAAGATTGAAAGTGCTTGTGGAGAAGTGATTGAAATTTGTCAGAAGATTAAATAGTTTCGATAAGACAAGTTTTAAATAAAGAAACGCTAGTTTAGACAGTTGTTAAAACTAGCGTTTCTTTATTTAATGTGCACCCGGTGGGGAATGTTTCTAAATTTTTTATATCAAAAAAGCGGGAATCCTCGGTAATTCAATTGCCGCAGATGAAAGCGCGTAACCACAGGTTACATTGGAGACTTTAACGTCTCCTCTTTTTTGAATTTTTAAATAGAACACTTGTTCTTTTCTTGGAGATGTGGTACACTATGTGTATGAAGGAAAATTTAATTCATTCCTGATCATAAAAGTAGCTGTGTAACCTCAAAAAGGTAGCAGTAAAGGTGTCATGGACGCACCCAGAATCTGTATGGCGAAGCCATATATATCTGATGCTCGGTAATTCAATTACCGATGTAGTTCACTTCACTGGGTATAATGTCATAAATGGTTGACAAAGCAGAAATAGTAAAGATCAGAAAATCAACAATATCCCATGTTTCAACTTCGTTAAAGAAATTGGAAAACAAAGGACTTGTTGAAAAAATACAAAGTAAAGACAATAAAAAGCATATTGAAATTATTTTGTTAGATAAGGCAGAACTGATCATAGAAGCAGGACATAACGCACAAAAACAGTTTGCAAAAAAATGTTTTAAGTGGATTAACAGAAGAAAAACAGGTCTGTATCAATATATTTGACAAGATCTGTAATAATGCAGAAGAACATTGAAAAGTATCAGTGCAATTGAAATGTTCAAGGCATATCCACAATTAAAACAGTTCTACTCTCGTTGTGGAGTATTATGGTCAAGAGGATATTTTGTATCTACCGTAGGTCATATAAGTGAAGCTACAGTAAAGAAATACATCGAGGAACAGAAAGATCATGAGTGACGAAGAATACAAGAAACTTCTGAAACAATATCATAAACTTTCTGACAGGCATATCTTAGTTGTAGAAACTGATATGCCTTATCCTGATGTTCTGAAAGTCGTGGCTCTTTCTGATAAAATCCGCAAAGCTGGCAACGAGCTTGTTAGTCTTATGAGAAAGAATTACGACCAGCTCATGCGTACCAAGAAATATCGTAAACTACTAAAACTGTACGGCAATACTGAGGATAAGGACAAACGTAAAGCTCTCGCTGATCAGCTCAATGATATGCAGAAATCTTATAATGTTACATGGGATCTCTGCAGGACATCTATGATTCCTATAGGCAAGAAATATAGTATAGATGCGGTGTTTGCTCTTACAAAAGCCGAAGATATATGGCGAGGTATGGAAAAATGCCTTTATGATAACGGTAAGACCACACATTTCTCAAAATACGGAGAATTACCATGTATCAGAGCAAAACAGATAAATCGTGGTATTCCGATGTTTGTTGAGGATGGGAAACTTCGATTCAAACTTAGAAAGATGCAATTCGGGATTCAAGTCAACGACAGGTTTCAGTCTGATGAAGTTAACGCCGTTTTGTCTTATCTTGAGAATCCTGACAAGATGGATGCTGATGCTGTCAATACGCTTATAGAAGAAGCCTGTTGTATAGATACTTACAGACCTTGCTATGCTACTCTTGTTCCAAGGTTGATAAGAGGTAAGTACAGAGTATATCTGCATCTGACAATAGAAGGCAAAGCTAAGCCTAAATATGATAGATCCGGCAATCCAAGACATAAATACGGTAAAGGCATGATAGGTGCTGATATAGGAACGCAGACAGTTGCCTATACTTCTGATACTGAAGTCGGACTGAAGAACCTTTCAGAGCGTGGCAACAGCATACAGACTTCTGAACGCAAGGAACGCTTATATTATCGTGCTATGGACAGGAGTAGACGGGCAACCAATCCACAGAATTACAATCCTGACGGCACGATCAAGAAAGGTAAAAAGACTTGGAAATATTCTGATCGTTACAAGAAGCTGAAAGCCAAACACGCTGAATTATGCCGTATAAATGCAGTAAATAAACAGATTGCAATAAACGAAGATGCTAACTATCTGCGAAGTCTTGGAGATACATTCGTCACAGAACCTAAAAATGCAAGCAAGCTGATGAAACGGGCTAAGAAGACTACTGTTAATAGCAAAGGCAGATTTAATAAGAAAAAGCGCTTTGGAAAATCTATAAAGAATCGTTGCCCGTCTGGATTTCAAACTACTGTTGAAAAGAAATTCAAAGTCACAGGCGGCGCATATATAGAAGTTCCGAATAATTATAGAGCAAGCCAGTACGACCACACGGCAGATGACTACATTAAGAAAAGCTGTCTGATAGGCTCTACAGACTTCGAGACGGAACATTGGTACAAGAGATTGGTATTCATCATTTTTGCTCTATTGTTACGACTACAGAACGCAGGATATAGACAAAGATAAATGTATTACAGATTTCGGCAGGTGCTATGACAAAGAAAAAGCCCTAATTGCATGGATTAAGGCTAATCATATCAAAATACTAAACAGTGGAATTAAAGTAGCTTAACAACTAAATGTTAGGGAGATTGACTGTACTTCCTTGTCGTAAGACAGAAATTTACCGCTAATGTGGTCGTAGGACTGCTTGGTAATAAAAGTCCTGATTCAAACAGATTTACACTTGTAACTCCAAAGCCTGAAAATGGTGTACGATTACAAGCTACACTTGGCAATCAGAACCCCACGGGCTTGCCCGTGGGAGCAGTCAGAATCATGCATAGATGAAAAGATAAAAGATATTTCATAAGGGAGAAGTTATATGGATCATTTTGAATTAGTATCAGAATATGAGCCAACTGGGGATCAGCCACAGGCGATCGAGAAGCTGACCAAAGGGTTTCAAGATGGGAATCAGTTTGAGACGCTTCTTGGAGTGACTGGTTCAGGTAAGACATTTACAATGGCGAATATTATACAGAATTTGAATAAACCGACATTGATCTTGGCACATAATAAGACGTTAGCAGCACAGTTATATAGTGAGTTTAAGGCGTTTTTTCCACATAACGCCGTGGAATATTTTGTCTCCTATTATGATTATTATCAGCCAGAGGCCTATGTTCCATCTACCGATACTTATATAGAGAAGGATTCATCGGTCAATGATGAGATTGATAAATTACGACATAGCGCGACAGCAGCATTGATCGAGAGAAAAGATGTGATCGTTGTATCTAGCGTTTCCTGCATTTATGGAATTGGTAGCAAAGAAAGCTATTCAGAGATGATGATCTCTTTGAGACCAGGGATGATAAAGGACAGAGACGAGGTGATCGATGACCTGATCAATATTCAGTATGTAAGAAGCGAACTTGACTTTAAGAGAGGTACTTTCAGAGTTAAGGGGGATGTGTTGGAGATCCTTCCGGTTTCTACATTTGAAGATGCAGTCAGAGTTGAATTTTTTGGAGATGAGATCGATCGTATCGTGGAATTTGATGTTTTAACAGGTGAAGTAAAGAGGAGCTTGAATTTCGTGGCAATCTTCCCGGCATCACATTATGTTGTACCACAGGAACAGATTGAGCGTGCGATCAAAGGAATCAAGGAAGAACTTGCTGAGCAGGTGACATATTTTAAAGAACATGATCAGCTGATCGAAGCACAGAGAATTGCGGAGCGAACGAATTTTGATATTGAAATGTTAAGAGAAACAGGATTTTGTTCTGGGATTGAGAACTACTCCAGACATTTAGCAGGATTAGAACCAGGACAGCCGCCAAGTACGTTAATTGATTTCTTTGGGGATGACTTTTTGATGATCATTGATGAGTCGCATATCACCGTACCACAGATCGGTGGAATGTATGCAGGAGATCAGTCCAGAAAGTCAACGTTAGTAGATTTTGGATTTCGTTTGCCTTCTGCGAAAGATAACCGTCCTTTGGAATTTGGTGAATTTGAACAGAAGATCGATCAGATGTTATTTGTATCTGCAACACCTGGTAAATACGAAGAAGAGCATGAATTATTAAGGGCAGAACAGATCATCAGACCAACAGGTTTACTAGACCCAGCAATCGATGTACGTCCGGTGGAAGGACAAATTGATGATCTGTTAGGAGAGATTCATAAAGAGACAGACAAAGGCAATAAAGTACTTGTCACAACACTGACCAAGCGAATGGCGGAAGAATTGACCGATTATATGCGTGAAGTTGGTATCCGGGTAAAATATTTACATTCAGATATTGATACATTAGAGCGAATTGAGATCGTGAGAGATTTGAGAATGGGAGTTTTTGATGTATTGGTTGGAATCAACTTGTTAAGAGAAGGCCTGGATATTCCAGAGATTACATTGGTTGCAATTCTTGATGCAGATAAAGAGGGATTCTTGCGTTCTGAGACATCTCTTGTGCAGACGATCGGGCGTGCAGCACGTAACAGTGAAGGACATGTTATTATGTATGCAGATCATATGACAGATTCCATGCATGCAGCGATTACGGAGACAGAACGAAGACGTGAGATTCAGGATGAATATAACAAAGAGCATGGAATTACGCCACAGACGATCAAGAAAGATATCAGAGATCTGATCAAGATATCTGATGAACATGAAGAGGAAACAGGTGGATATGAAAAAGATATGGAATCCATGTCCAAGAAAGAATTAAAAGAAGTGATTGAGCGGTTAAGTAAGAAGATGAATCAGGCAGCAGCAGAATTAAACTTCGAATTGGCTGCACAGCTTAGAGATGAATTAAAAGAATTCAAGATCGCATATCAGGAATATGACGATTAAAAGAAGAAATACTAAAACTGATGATAGATTAGAATTAGGAGCTTATCAATGAAGAAAGAGATGATCCGCATCAAAGGTGCGAGAGAAAATAACTTAAAGAATATAGATCTGGAAGTGCCGAGAAACCAGTTTGTTGTATTTACAGGGCTGAGTGGTTCTGGAAAATCTTCTCTGGCATTTGATACGATTTATGCAGAAGGTCAGAGAAGATATATGGAATCGTTATCTTCTTATGCAAGACAGTTCTTGGGACAGATGGAGAAACCGGATGTAGACAGCATTGAGGGATTATCTCCTGCGATTTCTATTGATCAGAAGTCAACAAACAGAAACCCAAGATCTACAGTAGGAACTGTGACAGAGATTTATGATTATTTTCGATTACTGTACGCAAGAGTCGGAATCCCACATTGTCCAAAGTGTGGAAAACCGATCAGTAAGCAGACCGTAGATCAGATGGTAGACCGTCTGATGCAGTTAGAAGAACGTACAAGGATTCAGCTTCTGGCACCGATCGTTCGTGGAAGAAAAGGAGAACATGCAAAGGTTTTCCAGAATGCGAAGAAAAGTGGATATGTTCGTGTCAGAGTCGATGGCAATGTTTATGATCTGTCAGAGGACATTCCAATGGAGAAGAATAAGAAACATAACATTGAGATCGTGGTGGATCGTTTAGTGGTCAAACCTGGGATTGAAAAACGATTAACAGATTCTATCGAGACAACCTTAAATCTAGCCGATGGATTGATGATGGTTGATGTGATCGGTGGAGAAACCTTGAATTTCAGCCAGAGTTTTTCCTGCCCTGACTGTGATATCAGTATTGATGAAGTAGAGCCAAGAAGCTTTTCTTTCAATAATCCATTTGGAGCTTGTCCGGTATGCCATGGACTTGGATATAAGATGGAATTTGATGTAGATTTAATGATCCCTGACCAGAAGTTAAGTATTGCAGAAGGGGCGATCCAGGTCTTTGGATGGCAGTCATCAACGGATAAGAAGAGTTATACAAGAGCAATCTTAGATGCACTCGCAAGGGAATATCATTTTGATCTGGAAACACCATTTAAAGATTATCCACAGGAAGTAAAAGACGTTTTATTATATGGAACTGGTGGCAGAGAAGTCAAAGTCTATTATAAAGGACAGAGAGGCGAAGGTGTCTATGATGTGGCATTTGAAGGGATCATCAAGAATGTTGGAAGAAGATATCGTGAGGCATCTCAGAATATGAAAGCAGAATACGAGACATTTATGACGATCACACCTTGCGATGAATGTCATGGACAGCGATTAAAGCAGGAATCACTGGCGGTAACGGTTGCAGATAAGAATATTGCCGAGATGTGTGATATGTCAGTCGGGGAAATGGTTTCATTTTTAGAAACGATGGAATTAAGTGAACGCCAGAAACTGATCGGAGAACAGGTTTTAAAAGAGATTAAGGCAAGAATCGGATTCTTAAATGATGTAGGACTAGATTATCTGACGTTATCAAGGGCTACTGGAACATTATCTGGTGGAGAAGCACAGCGAATCCGTCTGGCAACACAGATCGGTTCTGGATTAGTTGGAGTAGCTTATATCTTAGATGAACCGAGCATCGGACTTCACCAGAGAGACAATGACAAACTGATCCGTACACTTAAGAATCTAAGGGATTTAGGAAATACACTGATCGTTGTAGAGCATGATGAAGATACGATGCTGGCAGCAGATTATATTGTAGATATCGGACCGAAAGCAGGAGAATATGGTGGAGAAGTTGTTGCAACGGGAACTGCAAAACAGATCATGAAGAATAAGAAATCCATCACAGGAGCTTATTTAAGCGGAAAGATCAAGATTCCAGTACCACAAGTCAGAAGAAAACCATCAGGGTTCCTAAAAGTAGTCGGGGCACAGGAGAATAATTTGAAGAATATTGATGTAGAAATCCCACTTGGAATTTTCACTTGTGTAACAGGAGTTTCTGGATCAGGAAAGAGTTCTTTAGTCAATCAGATTTTATACAAACGTCTGGCAAAAGAACTAAACAGGGCTAAGACGAAACCAGGACTACACAAAGACATCGAAGGATTTGAACAGTTAGATAAGATCATAGCGATCGACCAGTCACCGATCGGAAGAACACCAAGATCCAATCCTGCAACTTACACAGGAGTCTTTGATCAGATCAGAGATCTGTTTGCGATGACAAAAGATGCAAAAGCAAAAGGATACAATAAAGGACGATTCAGTTTCAACAAGAAAGGCGGGCGATGCGAAGCCTGTGCAGGAGATGGGATCATCAAGATTGAGATGCACTTTTTACCAGATGTGTATGTCCCTTGTGAAGTATGTCATGGAAAACGATACAATAGAGAAACACTTGAAGTTAAATACAAGGGAAAGAGTATTTATGATGTTCTGAATATGACAGTGGAAGAAGCATGTGATTTCTTCTCTAATATTCCATCGATCAGCCGTAAGATGGAGACATTAAGAGATGTTGGATTAGGATACATTCGATTAGGGCAGCCATCCACAGAATTATCAGGGGGAGAAGCACAGAGGATCAAACTGGCAGCAGAATTAAGCAAACGAGTACAGGAAAGCCATCTATATCCTGGATGAGCCAACGACAGGACTTCATTTTGCAGATGTTCACAAACTGGTGGATATCCTTGCAAGACTGACAGAAGGTGGTAATACTGTGATCGTGATCGAGCATAAATCTGGAAGTGATCAAGACTGCGGATTATATTATCGATATGGGACCAGAAGGTGGATCAGGCGGTGGAACAGTTGTTGCAACAGGGACACCAGAAGAGATCTGTGAGGTTGAGGAATCTTATACTGGGCAGTATTTGAAAGGGATACTTAATCGATAAAAAATGATATCATGAGAGTAACAAACCGGAATTTGTGGAGGAGGAATTCTGTAATGAAATTTTTTGAAAATACCCGTAAGCCACAAGGCTTCGGCGGAAAATTGATGACGAAGATGATGAACAGCGGTCACGCCAAATTATCGCAATGGGGATTCTCAAATATCTCCGCGAAGTCTGATGCTGAAGTTCTGGACGTCGGCTGTGGCGGCGGAGCAAATATTGCGGTCTGGCTTGATAGATGTAGAAATGGCCACGTGACAGGAATGGATTATTCTGAGGTTAGTGTGGCAGAATCTCAAAAATTGAACGCCCTCGCCATTAAACAAGGGAAATGTAATGTAGTTCAAGGAGATGTATCTGCTATACCCTTTTCTGACGCGACTTTTGATTATGTTTCTGCCTTCGAAACAGTTTACTTTTGGCCAGGATTAGTAAAATGCTTTTCCGAGGTCAACCGTGTGCTGAAAAGCGAAGGCATATTCCTGATTTGTAACGAGAGTGACGGAACGAATGCCGCAGATGAAAAATGGACAAAGATGATCAATGGTATGAAGATTTACACATCTAAACAACTTGTTGCCGCTTTGAAAGAAGCGGGTTTTACAGAGATCAAAACGTATTCAAATGCAAAAAATCATTGGATAAGTATTGTTGCAACGAAATAGCCAGATCCAAGTTTGTTGAATTCAAAAATTTAATATGAAATGTGAGATAGAGCGTATGGAAATAAACTATATGTTCTATTTTTTGTCTTTTCTTATTTGACTTGACAATTGGTAAAGATAATATAAAATAATAAATAACAATAATAAACAATAGATGATAAACAAAAACAGAAACGGAGAGTTACATATGCTGTCAAAGTATGCTTCAGAAATTATAAAGATTTTAGTTCATCAAGATGACAAATTTATTACCAATGCACAGATTGCAAAAATGCTAAACGTTTCAGAAAGAAGCGTAAGTTCATATATGAATGAAGTAGCTCAGTATTGTGAAGAAAGAAATTATCATCTGATCCGAAAACGAGGAAAAGGAATCTGTTTGAGGTTAGGAGTGCATAAAGAAGAACTTGAACAGGAATTTCCAGAGAAAAATCTATATATTGAGACGAGAGAATACAGGATCAGTTATATTATCCGAACATTGATCGAAAGTAAAGAACCATATACAGCAGCATTATTCGCAGATGAACTTTTCGTTTCAAAAGCAACGATCCGGACAGATATTGAAAAGGCAAACCAGAGTCTGGAAGCAGATCATATCAAAATTTATCAGACAACAGGGAGAGGAATTGAGATTAAAGGAAAAGAGTTTGATCTAAGAAGAGTTCTTGTAAGAGAAAATAGAAAAATAGTCATGGAAAAGGAAGACAGGATTACGGATGAAACATTTGCGGATTATCGGATCGAACCAGAGTTTTATGGAAGACTGGTGATACAGTATCGTAAAAAAAATGTTGATAAGGTGATTTATTGTGTACAGAGACTGGAAAGAAAAATTGCTTCGCAAATGAATGATTATACGTTTTGTATGGCAGTTGAATATATCAGCAATCAGATTAAACGATTAAAGAAGGAATGCTATTTAGAAGAAAATATGATCAACCGTCTAGGGCTTGTAGATGAAATCACAGAGTGGGCAGATTATCTGATTAATTATTTAAATCATGAATTTAAGATGAAACATTGATCCAAGAGAAGGATTATATCTGTATATTTTATTGTTAGCAGTGGAAGTCCAAAACAGCAGTCGTATTGTAAATAAGAAATTTTTATTAGATAAAGAAATCTATATTCAGGATGTAACAGAGGATGTGATTGATTATATCTCATCCATTGTTGGTAAAAACTTTAAAGAAGATATGCTGCTAAAGACAAGTGTAGCATTATTTTTAAACAGTTCCCTTGTAAGAGTGAGATTTGGATTTCAGATCCATAACCCGTTTCTTGAGGAAATCAAACAGCGATATCCAGCAATTTTTTTCTGCATGCTTTACTTCCAGCCAGGTATATGAGAAACTGATCGGACAGTTTCCATCAGAAGATGAGATTGCGTATATGGCAGTTTTATTTGAAGGCGCGATGGAGGAGAAGAAAAGAAATATTAATACAGCTATTGTAGGAAGTGGTGGAATGGGAATTGGCCAGATTTTGGCAAGAAAAGTAGAAGATAAGATTCCAGAAATTAATGTAACATCTGTACTTCCGGCAAATTCGGCACATATGATCGATGAAGATCAATATGATCTTGTGATAACAACAATTTCAAAATTAAAGATTCCACATCCATATGTTGCGTATACAACGCCGATCGTCAGCCAGCAGGATGTCTACCGGATTCAGAAAAAATGCCATCAGATGAAAGAGACAAAGAAAAATCATAACCAAGAATATACGATTAGTAGTCTGATCAAAAAAGAATTTATTCTGGTAGAAAAAGAAGTTATGAGTAAAGAGGAGATTCTCAAAAAAGGATGTGATCTATTATATAAAAATGAATATGTCAAACAAGGATTTTATGAAGATGTATTAAAAAGAGAAGAAATCAGTGCCTCCGTTCTCGGAGGCGGGGTTGCACTGCCACATGGAATGGCGAATCTGGTAATAAAACCAGCAGTTGTTATCATGAAATGTGCACAAAGAACTGAATGGCAGGATGGTTGTGTGGATATCGTCTTTTTGCTGGCACTTAATTTTGAAGATATTCAGTCAACAAGAGCATTTTTCTCATCATTCTATGAAATGACAATGGAGAAAAATACAACATTTCTGATCAGAAAAGCAGAAACAGAGGAAGAAATCATGAATGTGATCATGAACAGCATGAATGAAACAGAAGAATAGATATTTTACATAAAAAATGGTATAATAACCATATTGTGAGAGGAGGATAGATACAAATGTTTGTAGAAGAACGACATCAGGAAATCTTACGTCTGTTAAATGAAAATGAAAAAGTAAAAGTCAAAGAGTTAAGCAAACGATTTGAGGTTACAGAAGACTGTATTCGAAAAGATTTAGCGAGTATGGAAGCAAAGAATCTTTTAAAACGAACATATGGAGGAGCGGTTCTTCCAGATACTTTGCATCCGGGGCATACTAATATTGTATCAATAAGAAAAGATAAAAATATAAAAGAAAAAAGAATGATCGCAAAGAAAGCAGTGGAATTAATTCACGATGGAGATATGATCTTTCTTGACACATCCACAACAAATATCGAATTGGCACGAGAAATCATAGAACGTAGATTAGAAGTTACAGTTGTAAGCTGTATGCTTGATATTGCAGAAGTATTTACAGCAACAAAGAATGTAAAATTTATTCTTCTTGGAGGAGAATTTAATCGTTCTCAGAACGGATTTTTAGGGGAACTTGTGTTGCAGATGATGGAGAATTTCCGATTTGATATTTCTTTTATGGGAGTTGTAGGAGCAGATCTTTATGATAATGCGATCATGACCTATGTTCCTGAAGATGGAATTATGAAGCATAATGCTGTCAAGAAGAGTAGCAAGTGTTATCTTATGATGGAAAGTCATAAATTTGATTTTAAAGCAAATTATGTATATGCAACATTTGATGATGTAGATGGAGTGATCTGTGAGGATGGATTATCCAAAGAGATTCAGGATAAATTAGAAACATATCAGACGAAAATCATATAAAGAACTATGGGAGCGAAGAATTATTTTTTATTCTTTGTTCTTTTTTTGGTTAATTTTAAGAAAAAACAGAAAAATAGCTTGAATAACATAAAAACAATATATAATATAAAAAATGATAATAAAAGCGAAAAACAATAGAAAGGACAAATTCTATGGAAGGATTATATCAGACACAGCGAATCAAAGATTTAAAAGATAAAATGTTATCAGAGCCAAGATACGCATCAATTGAACAGGCACTGATCATTACAAAAACATATCAGGAGAATGAAGATGATCCAAAGATCATACAGAGAGCAAAATCATTAAAAGCAGCTTTAGAGAAGATGGAGATCCGTGTAGAACCTGAAGAACTGATCGTTGGAAATCGTACAGCTGGAGTTCGTTATGGAGTTGTATTTCCAGAGAGTGGTAGCACATGGGTAGATAAAGAATTTGAAACACTCCCAACAAGACCACAGGACCGCTTCAATGTACATCAAGAAGATATTGAGACATTCCGTAAGGTCATCAAACCATACTGGGAAGGAAAATCCTTAGAAGATGTCCTGAACCAGAGATATGGAAAAGAGATCAACAAGATTGCCAAAGTTGTAAAGATCAACCAGAAAGACCACGCACAAGGACATATCTGCCCAGATTGTGTCAAATGGTTAAAGATGGGACCGCAGGGACTGCTTGATCAGGCAGAAGAAAAACTAAAGATATGTAAAGAAGAACAGAAAGACTTCTATGAAAGTGTTAAGATCGTCATGGAAGGAGCAAAACACTTTATGGTCCGTCATCATGACTTGATCATGAACATGGCAGAAAATGAATCAGATGAAACAAGAAAACAAACCATGATCAAAGTAGCCCAAAACTGTAAGAATATTTCCGAACGTCCAGTACAGACATTTCATGAAGCAGTACAGTCTACATGGTTCTTGTTTGTAATTTTACAGATGGAATCCAATGCATCTTCATTTTCACCAGGAAGATTAGACAGACATTTAGAAGCTTATTATGAAAAAGATATCAAAGAAGGAAACTTAGATAAACAGCAGGCGTTAGAGATCATAGAATGTTTATGGCTGAAATTTAATGAGATCGTATATATGAGAAACTCTCACGGAGCAAAATATTTTGCAGGATTCCCGATTGGATTTAATATCGCGATCGGCGGTCAGGATGAGAATGGAAATGATACATATAATGATTTATCATTCTTGTTCTTAGAAGCTCAGAAACATTTAGGACTTCCACAACCAAACCTTTCCGTAAGACTTCACGAAGGAACGTCGGACGAATTATTAAAAGAAGCAGTCAGAGTCGTAGCCAAAGGAAGCGGAATGCCACAGTTCTTCAATGACAAGGCAGTCATTCCATCCATTCAGGAATTAGGAATTGAAGAAAAAGATGCAAGAGATTATGCGATCGTTGGATGCGTGGAATTAACAACGCAGGGAAATAACCTTGGATGGAGTGATTCTGCAATGTTTAACTTAAATAAAGCATTAGAAGTGGCATTGACAGGAGGAATCTGTCTCTTAACCGGAGAAAAGATCGCACCAGATTATGGAAACCTTGAAACGTACGAGACATTTGAAGAGTTGGAAGCAGCATTCAAGAAACAAATTGATTATTTCATGGATAAGATGCTTCTTGCATGCGAAGAAGTAGAGAAAGCTCATATTGATCTTTTGCCATCTCCATTCTTATCAGCATCCATTGAAAACTGTATGGAAAATGGAATGGATGTCACAGCAGGCGGTGCAAAATACAATTTATCCGGAATTCAGATGATTCAGGTTGCAAATCTTGCAGACAGTCTTGTCGCAATCAAGCAGCTGGTGTATGATGAAAAAAAGTGCACACAAAAAGAAATGCTTGATGCATTAAAGAACAATTTTGAAGGATATGAAATCTTAAGAGCAATGTGCGTTAATAAGGTTCCGAAGTACGGAAATGACATCGATGAAGTTGACAAACAGGGAACAAAATGGGCAGATTACTTCAAGAATCGATTAAGAACATTTAAAAACTATCGAAAAGGTCCATATCATACAGGAATGTATACCGTATCAGCCCATGTGCCAATGGGTGAAAATGTAGGCGCAACTCCAGATGGAAGATATGCGAAGGAACCATTAGCAGATGGAGGAATGTCACCTGTTTACGGAAGAGATATCAAAGGACCAACAGCCGTATTAAAATCCGTATCCAAACTAGATAAGACACTTACAACCAATGGCGGATTATTAAATATGAAATTCCTTCCTGAATTTTTCAAGACAGAGACAGGAATTGATAAGTTTGCAAATTTCTTAAGAACATTTGTAGATCTTGAGATTCCACATATCCAGTTTAACGTAGTAAGAAAAGAAGACTTGCTCGCAGCAAAGAAGAATCCAGAGCAATACCGCGGATTGACCGTCAGAGTTGCGGGTTATACAGCCTACTTTACAGAACTTGCCGATGAACTGCAAAATGAGATCATCGCAAGAACAAGTTATGGAGATATTTAAGATGACAGGAAAAGTATTTGATATTCGCAGATTTTCAACGCACGATGGAGACGGAATCCGTACCACAGTATTTTTAAAAGGATGTCCGTTAAAATGTGTCTGGTGTCAGAATCCAGAAGGAATTTCGATCCGCAAAAGACCAATTTATTTTGAAAAACCGCTGCATGCATTGTAAGACGTGTATTGCGAAATCAAAAAATCAGGGCGTTACGATGGAAAATGACAAGATACACATTCATCCAAACAGAAATGAAAACTGGAATACCATCATTGACTGGTGTCCAACGGGAGCAATCGCCATGGATTCCAGAGAGATGAGCGTAGAAATGGTTATGGAAGAAATCCGCAAAGATAAATCATTCTATCGTTATGGAAATGGAGGAGTTACGATCTCAGGAGGGGAACCGTTATTACAGTGGAAGTTTACAAAAGAGCTGTTAAAAGCATGTAAAAAAGAAGGAATCCACACCGCGATCGAGACATCCTTGTATGCAGATCAGGAAGTGATCAAAGAGCTCCTTCCATATTTAAACCGGATTTTTGCAGACTTTAAATTAGCAACAGAAAAAGACCATATGTATTACACTGGGGTTTCAAATCAAAAGATCAAAGATAATATCAGATACTTATTAGAGACATCAAACAGAGAGAAGGTCATCATAAGAACACCGATGATTCCAGGAATGACCGCAACGAAAGATAACATCAAGGGAATTGCAAAATATTTAAATGGGATCTATCAGTATGTTTCCTATGAAATCTTAAACTACAATCCACTGGCAGAAGCAAAATATCACTTGGTAGATAGAGAATATTGTTTTGAAGAAAATCCTAAACTGTACACAAAAGAACAGATGCAGGAATTTAAAAGCTGGGCAGTCGAAGGTGGATTAGAAAATATTATTATTGAATCATAATAAATATGTATCATGAAGAAAAAAGTAGAAATGTACAGTCGTTTTGTGCGACTGTATTTCACTTTTTTACGTTATGCTTCGAGCTGTTTTCCTAGAAAATCAGAAGCAATTTTGGTCAATTTTAAACTCCTGATCATCTAATTCATCTTCAATAGAAAGAATACATACAAATCCAACGGCTTCACTTTCTGCAATGATCGTAGAAAGACACACATAGCGAATACCTCTGGAAGTCCAAGATCAGAGGAAGAAATACTTCTTTTTCTACGGTCCATCAATATATGTTTTCGTATCTATC
>ENA-OQII01000047-OQII01000047.1-human-gut-metagenome-genome-assembly--contig:-NODE-47-length-20694-cov-4.587786_pt1 | contig 20694 bp, 17 predicted proteins | sample MGYA00242577_ERZ504742 | MGnify/ENA primary metagenome ERZ504742 (study PRJEB26092, sample SAMD00036443) | human gut metagenome | host: Homo sapiens | study: EMG produced TPA metagenomics assembly of...
CCTTTTATAATGCAGGTAAAATGATGAATCAGGTCAGTGGATTCTACAGACCGAAAGCATCAAATGCAGCACGTAGTTTCTAGTTTGAAGGAGAACAACATGAAAGGTATTATATTAGCGGGAGGTTCAGGCACACGTCTTTACCCACTCACAATGGTAACATCAAAGCAGTTACTTCCAATTTATGACAAGCCAATGATCTACTATCCTATGTCAGTGCTTATGAATGCAGGTATCAGAGATATCCTGATCATTTCAACACCACAGGATACACCAAGATTCAAGGAGCTCTTAGGAGACGGACATCAGTTTGGTGTCAACCTCACCTACGAGGTACAGCCAAGTCCTGACGGACTTGCACAGGCATTCGTTATTGGTGAGAAATTCATCGGTGATGATACAGTAGCAATGGTTCTCGGAGACAACATCTTCGCAGGACACGGACTCAATAAGAGACTCAAGGCCGCAGTTGAAAACGCTAAGAGCGGTAAGGGCGCCACAGTATTCGGCTACTATGTAGATGACCCTGAGAGATTCGGTATCGTAGAGTTCGATAAAGAGGGAAAGGCTATTTCAATCGAGGAAAAGCCGGAGCATCCAAAGAGCAATTACTGTGTCACAGGTCTTTACTTCTACGACAACAATGTAGTAGAGTACGCAAAGAACCTTAAGCCATCAGCAAGAGGAGAGCTTGAGATAACAGACCTTAACAGAATCTATCTTGAGAAAAAGGCACTCAATGTAGAGCTTTTAGGACAGGGCTTCACATGGCTTGATACAGGAACACATGAGAGTCTTGTAGATGCCACAAACTTTGTCAAGACAGTCGAGACACATCAGCACCGCAAGATAGCATGTCTTGAGGAAATCGCTTACTTAAACGGCTGGATTACAAAGGATGAAGTATTAAAGACATATGAGCTCGTAAAGAAGAACCAGTACGGACAGTACTTAAAGGATGTACTTGATGGAAAATACCGCGAGCAACTGTACTAATTATAGTAAAATCGACATTGCGTTAGTTAGTAGATTAAGTTAATAGAAATAATTTAAATCTCGCTTGCAAAAAGCGGGAATCAGGAGGAAATCAAAATGACAATTATCGTAACAGGTGGAGCAGGATTTATCGGAAGCAATTTCGTATTTCACATGCTTAACAAATATCCGGATTATCGTATCGTATGCTTAGACTGTCTCACATATGCAGGAAATCTCTCAACACTTGAGCCTGTAATGGACAATCCAAACTTCCGTTTCGTAAAGGAGAGCATCACAGACCGTGACGCCGTATACAAATTATTTGAGGAAGAGCATCCTGATATGGTTGTAAACTTCGCAGCAGAGTCACACGTTGACCGTTCAATCGAAAACCCACAGGTATTCCTTGATACAAATATCATCGGAACATCAGTACTTATGGACGCATGCCGCAAGTATGGCATTAAAAGATATCACCAGGTATCAACAGATGAGGTATACGGAGATCTGCCACTTGACCGCCCTGACCTTTTCTTCCATGAGGATACACCAATCCATACATCAAGCCCATATTCATCATCAAAGGCAGCAGCAGACTTACTCGTGCTTGCTTACCACCGCACATATGGACTTCCTGTAACAATCAGCCGTTGCTCAAACAACTACGGACCATACCATTTCCCTGAGAAGCTTATCCCTCTTATGATAGCAAATGCACTTAATGATAAGCAACTCCCGGTATACGGAACAGGCGAGAACGTGCGTGACTGGCTCTATGTAGAGGATCACTGCAAGGCAATCGACCTTATCATCCACAACGGACGTGTAGGAGAGGTTTACAACGTAGGTGGACACAATGAGAAGACAAACCTTGAAATCGTAAAGATTATCTGCAAGGAGCTCAATAAGCCGGAGAGCCTTATCACATTCGTAGGAGATCGTAAGGGACATGATATGCGTTACGCAATCGACCCAACAAAGATTCACAACGAGCTCGGATGGCTTCCGGAGACCAAGTTCGAGGACGGAATAAAGAAGACAATCAAGTGGTATCTTGACAATCGTGAGTGGTGGGAGACAATCATCAGCGGAGAGTACCAGAACTATTACGAGAAGATGTACGCGAATAGATAACTGCTATTCGTAAACCTTGAAGAATCGAAATGCGTGTTGTAAGCTCGCTTACATAAGCGCATTTTGATTCTTTGAGGCTCTAGAATAGAGCAGGAACAACGTATATAAGCAATCTTAGCTGCGTAAGCAGCGGGAAAGCATGCCTAAAGCATGCGGGATTGCGCATATATGTTGGGCCTGTTTACGAATATTTGTATAAAGGAGACCCAAAATGAAAGTATTTGTTACAGGAGTTGCAGGTCAGCTCGGACATGACGTAATGAACGACCTGGCAGCACGCGGTTACGAAGGAATCGGAACAGATATAGCACCACAGTATAGTGGAGCAGACGATGGCACAGCAGTTACAACTATGCCATATGTCTCACTCGATATCACAGACCGTGATGCAGTGGAAAAAACAATCACAGAGCTTAAGCCTGACGTAGTAGTACACTGTGCAGCATGGACAGCTGTGGATCTGGCCGAGGATGATGATAAAAAAGCAAAGGTGCATGCAATCAACGCAGACGGCACACAGAATATTGCAGATGCCTGCAAGAAGATAGATGCCAAGATGGTATATATCAGCACAGATTATGTATTTGACGGACAGGGCACCACACCATGGCAGCCTGACTGCAAGGACTATGCACCACTCAATGTATATGGACAGACAAAGCTTGACGGAGAGCTTGCAGTGGCAAATACACTTGAGAAGTACTTTATAGTGCGTATAGCATGGGTATTTGGTGTAAACGGCAAGAACTTCATCAAGACAATGCTAAATGTCGGCAAGACACACGATAAGCTTACAGTAGTAAGTGACCAGATTGGTACACCGACATATACACTCGACCTTTCAAGATTGCTCGTAGATATGATAGAGACTGATAAATACGGTTACTATCACGCTACAAACGAGGGAGGATATATAAGCTGGTATGATTTTACAAAGGAAATCTTTAAGCAGGCAGTGGAGCTTGGTCATACAGAGTATTCTGAGGACAGACTTACAGTAGCACCTGTTACAACAGCAGAGTACGGTGTGTCAAAGGCAGCACGTCCGTTTAACAGCAGACTGGACAAGAGCAAGCTCGTGGAGAATGGATTTAAGCCACTCCCTACATGGCAGGATGCGCTGCACAGATATCTGCAGGAGATAGAATTTTAGTGAGCAAAGAAGCTACGAAGTAGCGAGGTTGAGTTAGATGTTGGGATGTTCACGTAATACAAGAAAGGACATAGAAATCATGGGACAGATTAAAGTACAGAAAAACGTAGGTGGAATCGAAGGACTTTGCATCATCGAGCCTACAGTGCATGGAGACAACCGTGGATACTTTATGGAGACATACAATTCAAAGGATATGCAGGAAGCTGGCATTGACAGAGTGTTCGTACAGGATAATCAGTCATGCTCCACAAAGGGAGTGCTCCGCGGACTCCATTTCCAGAAGGAATACCCACAGGCAAAGCTTGTGCGTGCAGTAAAAGGCTCAGTATTTGATGTGGCTGTAGACTTAAGAAGCGATTCAAAGACATACGGCAAGTGGTTCGGAGTAGAGCTCACAGAGGAGAACAAGAAGCAGTTCCTTATTCCGGAGGGCTTTGCACACGGATTTTTAGTACTCTCAGATGTAGCAGAGTTCTGCTACAAGGTAACAGATTTCTGGCACCTTGGAGATGAGAGCGGCCTTGCATGGAATGATCCTGCAATCGGCATCGAGTGGCCACAGCTTGTCGGAGAGTATCCGGGAAGCGCTGACGGAAGCGGATACACACTTGAGGATGGCACACCAATCAACTTGAGTGATAAGGATCAGAAGTGGGAGACACTGGAAAACACATTTAAATTTTAAAAAAATTATTAATTTTGTTATAATCATTGTTAAAATATTGAAAAATCAAAATCATTTGTTAAAATAGATAAGTACTATGTATTTATAGATAGAAGGAGAAACAAATGAAGAAAAAGAAAAAGGCTACAAAATGGATAATATTTGCAAGGGTATTATTGGTTTTACAGCTTATTGCTAGTGCTATGATATTTGCTATGGCTGTAAAAACAAAAATGTTACCTGCAAAGTATATCATGTTTGCAGCCGGGGGTTTATTAATTATGGAGTTCCTGGTGTTTGCACTTGTTCACTTAGGACAAAACATAATGAAACCAAAAGCGTCGGGCTATTTTAAGCGAGGATTGGGAACATTTATATCTATACTGGTTATCATATGTAGCTTATATGGCACGTCTGTGCTTAGCAAGGTGATGGGCACACTTAATGATATGACCGGAAATAAAAATGTCATGGAGGATAAGATTGTTGTCTATGTTATGAAGGATGATCCCGCTGAGACTATTGATGATGCCAAGGATTATACCTTTGCATATACTGATTCATATGGATATGAAGAGACAAAGGAAACAATAGATGATATTAATAAAAAAACAGACAGTACAATCAATACAAAGCCATATGCGTCTGCAATAGAGATGGTGGATGCCCTTTATTCGGGTGAGGTAAAGGCGATGATACTCAATACCTCATATGTATCTGTTATCACAGATACAGAGGGGTATGAAGATTTTGAAACAAAGACAAAGGTATTGTATGCTTATACTAAGACATATGAGGTTGAGAAGACAGAAAAGGATGTTCAGGTGACAAAGGAGCCGTTCGTTGTATATATCAGTGGATCAGATACCAGAAGCAAGAAGCTTGCAAAGAGCCGAAGCGATGTAAATATTCTGGCTTTTGTCAATCCTGAGAGTAGACAGGTGTTATTGTTAAATACACCTAGAGATTACTATGTTGAAACGTCGGTATCTCATGGGACAAAGGATAAACTGACACATTGTGGATTGTATGGTATAGATTGTTCAATGAAGACATTGGCTTCAGTATATGATCTGGATACAATCAACTACTATGCTCAGATTAATTTCACAGGTTTTGAGACTCTTATAGACCAAATAGGTGGAGTTACTGTGAATTCTGAACAGGCATTTAGTTCATCTATGGATTCTTACAAGTTTTCAAAGGGTCCAAATGAATTAAACGGAGAGGAAGCATTGGCATATGCCCGTGAGAGGCATAATCTTCCGGACGGAGATAATGGCAGGGGACGCCATCAGATGGATCTTATTTCAGCAGTAATAGATAAGATGACAAACAGTACGGCATTATTGACCAACTACTCCGGTATTCTTGACAGTCTTGAGGGAATGATTTCCATGGATTTTAAAAGCTCAGATATTTCATCTCTTATCAATATGCAGCTGTCAGAGGGAGGAAGCTGGAATATTAAGTCATTTGCAGTAACTGGTCAGGGTACCAAGAAAACAACATATTCTATGCCTATTCAGAAAGTTTATGTTACTATTCCGGATGAGAGCAGCGTAGAGCATGCTAAACAGTTGATACAGAAGGTTATGAATGGTGAAACAATTACAGATGATGACCTGAAGTATTAAATAGGTCGATTTTAAAGGCTACAGTTTGAGCGGAGACGCATAAACTGTAGCTTTTATTAAATTTTTGTTATAATTTTTTGAAATGTGGCAATTATATATCAAATATGGTAAAATATCATTTAATGGACAAAAATAAATCGATTTCAACACAGAAAATTACAGATGGGATGTAGGATACTTTATATTATATGGTATTGTGCTGGCAAAATGTGTATACGAGACTACTATGTTCTCGCAGCAGGTGCTGGTAGGAACCTTTAAGCTTTTTCTTGCAGCGATGGTTTTGTATACAGGAGCCAAGGTCCTTTTTTCCGGATATTACAGCAGAAAGAGCAGCTTGCAATTGCCGTAGTTGTTCTTATATTTGGAATAGTAGGCTTACAAACCGGTTATTATGAACTGCTGCAGCCGGTACTACTTATTGCCGGGGCAAAAAATGTGAGGTTTGACAATATACTAAAGGTATATACGGCGGTGGTATCGGTCATGCTTATAGTGGCAGCTATAGCTAGTCAGACAGGTGTGATAGCGGATGTGATAGGCTATTCACCGAGAAATGCAGCGGCGGCCAGACATTCATACGGCATTATATATCCGACGGACTTTGCGGCACATGTATTTTACCTGATATTGGCGGTAAGCTGCCTTGGTATATGGCAGAGGGTTTGGGAAAACGAAAAATACAGATATCCGGCAGGGCTCAGATGGCTAATCGTAATTGTGGCAGGTGTATTTATATATATAAAAGCAGGAGCCTTTACGGGAACAGTGTGCCTGACAGGATTCCTGGTTCTGACAGGCCTGATTTATCTGCTTGAGAGGAAAAATCTGGCACGCAGGGTGTGTGAGATATTTAAATATTTGCCGATAGTGTGGGCGGGTCTGTTTTTGGCGCTGAGCTATTTTTATAGCGCGAGCAATGCTGTAATGGTTAAAATAGACACTGTACTATCTCAAAGGCTGATGGTGAGCCACAAAGTGTGGAGTGAGTATAGCATCAAGGCATTTGGACAGTTTATAGAGGAACAGGGCTGGGGAGGCATTGCAGACCCGACCGGGATAGACCCTGCAAAGTATTTCTTTATAGATGATATGTATCTTAGAATGCTGTTTGAGTATGGAATAATAGTATTTGCTGTAGTGCTTATATTATTAATAGTTATAGGTCATAGGGCAATAGGGGCAAAGCAATATGTGCTTTTTGCAGCAATAGTCATGATTGGAGTGCACTCCTTCATGGAGCATCATCTGCTCGAGGTGGCATATGATCCGTTCCTGCTTGTACTGCTTGCCGGTATAGATACTGCTGATGAGGAAAAATCCGGGAGAAAGATATGAACTCAAAAAAATGGATAATCCAGTACCTCGAGGTACTTCTTGATATAATTGTGATGTTTACATCTTATCTGATTGCAAACTGGTACAAGTTCGGTTTCTTTAGAACGGGACTTATAAACCATACAGAGCACTATCTTACACTATTTCTGGTGGAGCTGGTGGCATATGTGGTGGTACATTTTGTGGCATTTGCAGATGATAATCTGATAAACCGAAAGCTCTTTCCTGAAATATACAATGTCCTGAAGATGTATGTATATGTGGGCGCAATCACCGTCGGCTGCGTATATTTTACAAAAACAAGTGAATATTTCTCCAGAGGGCAGATGGGTATGACCTTTATACTGAGTACTATATTCACTGTGATAGTCAGACAGCTGCTGAAAAGACTGGTGACAAAGGAATATCACCGCTCGGGGGCCAATGAGAAAATCATGCTTGTCACCACATCAGACCAGGTGGAGCGAGTGATAAAAAAGATAAAGACTACAAGAAACTGGGATTTTCGTATATCAAACATAGCGATACTGGACTGTGATATGGTCGGTGAGATAGTGGACAAGATAGAGGTCGTGGCAACCGCCGATAATCTGCTTCAGGTGATATCAACAGCAGAGATAGACTCAGTGTTTGTGCATCTGCCGGACAACTATCCGTTTAAGCAGAGAGAGTTTGTTACAGTACTCAATGAGATGGGTAAGACAGTGCACCTGAATGTCAACGAGTATGAGGCCAAGGTCGGTGAGCACTATATGGATTTCCTTGGAAAATACGCAGTGGTCACATGGAAGAATAAGACATACCGTGTAAGGCATCTGCTTATTAAAAAGCTGATAGATCTGCTGTTTGGCGTGGCAGGAAGCATACTTATAGTGCCTGTGTGGTTTGTAGCATTTATGGGCAAAATAGTCACAGGCGACCATGGACCGGTGCTCATATCGCTTGTCAGAGTCGGCAAAAACGGACGAAGATTTTATTATTATAAATTCCGCACCATGTATATGGATGCGAGGGATAGATATGATAAATGGCTACTGGATGGAAAGAAGGGGAAAGATCCGAGATTTACACCGGTTGGAAGAATGCTTAGGGCATTAAGACTTGAAAATCTGCCGTCAGCCTGGAATGTGCTGTGGGGAGACATGAGCATGGTGGGAAATCCGGCTCCATCACTGCCGGAGTTTATAGAATACTCTGCATTTCACAGAAAAAGTCTATCTGTAAAGCCTGGAATCATAGGCTTCTGGCAGGTATACAGCAGGGAACACAGGCTGCTTACCGAGGAGGAGCAAAGCGAGTACGATCAGGAATATATACTGAACTGGACTGTAGGTCTTGATCTGAGGATTATTTTCAGGGCAGTATGTCCTCTGTGCAGGTCAGTGTCAAAGCGAGAGCTTGTCATGCCGGCACAGCTGGTTGATGAGATGAGATGCTTGAGCGAGCTGGTGAAGGATAGAATGCCTTTAAGCTATGACATGCAGGCATATCAGACAGCTGAAGATAGCGGAAAGCCGGTATACAGATTTATAAAGCGTCTGGTGGATATTGTTGCCTCACTGCTTGGACTTATAGTACTGTCACCGGTGTTTATCATACTCGCTGTGATAATCAGAATGAGTGATGGAGGCAGCGTGTTCTATGGGCACACAAGAGTCGGCTATAAGGGAAAGAAAATATCTGTATACAAGTTCAGGAGCATGAAGACGAACGCAGGTGATCTGGAAAAGATACTGACACCTGAACAGCTTGAGCAGTATGTAAAGGAATTCAAGATAGACAATGATCCTCGAATCACAAAAATAGGAGGCTTCCTGCGAAAGACCAGCCTTGATGAGCTGCCGCAGCTAATCAATATACTTAAGGGCGAGCTCTCCATAGTGGGACCGCGTCCAATCGTGGAGAAGGAAACCGAGATATACGGTAAGGACATCGCAAAGCTTCTGAGCGTAAAGCCGGGACTGACAGGCTACTGGCAGGCATATGCCAGAAACAATGCCACCTATGAGAGCGGAGAGCGCCAGAGGATGGAGATGTACTATGTGGAGCACTGCTCGCTTTGGATGGATATAAAGATACTTTTCAGAACCGTTTTCTCTGTAATCAGGGAGGATGGAGCACAATAATCAGAACATATGTGAGAAATATGATGAAGAAATTGGATTTAAATAGTATAACAATAAGTCTCATAATACCTACTCTCAACGCTGCAGAGTATATGCCAGGTCTGATAGATATACTGGGCAGGCAGACACGTAAGACTGATGAGATAATAGTGATAGACTCAGAATCCGAGGATGCCACAGTGCGCATGGCAGAGCAGGCAGGCTTTAGGACACTAAAGGTCAAGAGAAGCGAATTTGATCATGGTGGCACGAGAAACTATGCTGTAGCCATGTCAAAGGGTGATATAGTGATGTTTTTGTCGCAGGATGCACTGCCTTCAGATGAACACTATGTGGAAAATATGTTGGCAGGCTTTGAAAACGAAGATGTTGTCATGATATCGGCCAGACAGCTTCCGAGAAGGGAGGCTAAGCCTGACGAGGCATTAGTCAGGGAGTTTAATTATCCGGCAGAAAGCTTTGTCAGAAGTAAAGAGGATATACCACGACTTGGAATAAAGGCATATTTCTTCTCAGATGTATGCTCAGCCTACAGACGTGATTTCTTTGAAGACATAGGCGGCTTTGAAAGCCCACTGCTCACAAATGAGGATATGCTGATGGCAGCCAGGGCACTTGGGGCAGGATGCAAGATAGGCTATTGTGCCACAGCGCAGGTGTATCACTCACACAACTATACATTTAAGCAGCAGTACAAGCGCAACTTTGATGTAGCGGTCTTTATGGAGACCTATAAGGATGAGATAAAGTGTGACGGTACCACAGGTGAGGGTATCAGGATGGTACTTTTCATAGAAAAAAAGCTCTTAAAGCAGTTCAAGATTGGGGCAGCAGTGCACTGCATATTTGACAGTGCGGCAAAGTTTCTGGGCAACAGGGCCGGAAGAAAGTGGAAGAGGAAGAATGCATAGCACAGACAAGATAGCCATTTTAATGGCTACATACAATGGAGAGAAATATATATGTCAGCAGATAGACTCTATCCTGTCGCAGACCTGCAAGGACTGGGAACTATATATACACGATGATGGCTCTACGGACAACACGATAGCTGCTGTAGAAAGCTATGTGGAAAAATACCCCGACAAGATACATCTGATAGATGGTAAATCAACCGGTGGAGCAAAATATAATTTCTTCTATCTGTTTGGTCAGGTGGAAGCGCCATACTATATGACCTGTGATCAGGATGATGTGTGGCTGGATAAAAAGATAGAGCTGACATGTGATAAGATGCTTACTATTGAGAACAAAGCAGATGTTCCGTGCCTGGTATACACGGAGCTTCGCGTGGTAGATAGCGAGCTGAATACAATAGCGGACACGATGAGCGGATACCAGAGTCTTGACTGTCACAAGCGTACGATCAACCAGTTTATATTGCAGAATTCTGTGACAGGCTGTACAATGATGGTAAACATGGCTTTAAGAGATAAGATGCTTCACATCACCGATATAGACAACACAATAATGCATGACTGGTGGGCAGCACTTGTAGCTGCACAGTTTGGTAAAACAGCATTCATAGATGAGCCCACCATACTGTATAGACAGCATGGAGACAACAGCCTGGGAGCACTTGGGATAAATAAGCTCTCATATATTGTGCGCCGTGTCTGGCAGAAAAAACAGATACAGGAGAGCATGAGGCTTGGACGGCTTCAGGCGAGAGAATTTGCAAAAACATATAATCTGCCTGCTGACAGTCTGGCAGTAAGGTATGCGGCACTGGAAGGCAAATCCAGACTCGTGAGACAACGGTTTTATAAGGAAAATGATATGTATAAGACCGGGACCATGAGACGGCTGGGACAGGCTGTGTGGGGATGATTTGACAAAAGTATCAGTAGAGAGTATAATTCTTAGGCATTTAGTGACAAATAATATTTTAGATTAGGAAAGAATTTAATTGTTATGGAAGAAAAATTTATAAAAAAAGTATTTGGAATAACATTGTTGGTTTATTTTGCTTCTATATGTTTAGTATATTTAGTGTCAAGTAAGCAGTTTCACTACCAGGAAACTCAGAGTGATACTGTCTCACAGTCTCAGGTTGTAGGAGAGTTTGCTGAGGGAGATACAATTAAGCAGACATTTACGGTTGATAGCCAGTATCTTGAAGGGGTGACAGTTACACCGGCAACCTATGGCAAAACCGCAGAGGGGATGCTTGAAGCGAAGATTACAGATACAAACGGAAAAATATTGCTGATATTGATGTGGATATGTCAGAGCTAAGTGATAATCAGCCATATGATATAAAATTGCCTGAAAAAATCAAGGTGGATAATAATGAAAGCTACACATTAGAATTGATTTGCAAATCATTGGATGGCGACAGTCAAATCTCTTTTTACTATGGAAATTCTATCAAGATGGCAAAAGGAGAGATATCCAAATCATATGATGATAGCACTCGCGTGTATGTAAATAACGAGGGTCTTGAGGGGGAGTTATGCCTCTCTATAGATGGAATGAACACAATATGGTTTGGTAACTATTATTGGATAATAATGGGAGCAATAGGAATTCTTCTTATTGTTTATTTTGTTGTATCATTAAATAAACGGAAATCAGGTAAACAAACAGTGGTTATTGCATTCTTAGATTCTGTTTCACATTACAAGTTCCTGATAAGCCAGTTGGTAAAGAGAGATTTTAAGACTAAATATAAGCGTTCTGTGCTTGGTGTGTGTTGGAGCTTTTTGAATCCACTCCTAATGATGCTTGTTCAGTATGTGGTATTTTCTACTATATTTAGTTCAGGAGTGGCGAATTACCCTGTATATCTGCTTAGTGGAATTGTTATGTTCAACTTCTTTAATGAATGTTGTGCTATGGGAATTTCAGCTATAACATCAAACTCTTCACTTATAACAAAGGTATATGTACCTAAATATATATATCCTTTGTCAAGGGCAATGTCATCATTAGTAAACCTTGGATTTTCACTTATCCCTTTGCTCATAGTGACATTTGTTACAGGATTATGGCCTAGACCGGCATTTATATTATTGCCATTTCCTATCATATGCATGATGATATTTAGTCTGGGAATGAGCTATTTCCTTAGTACGTCAATGGTGTTTTTTAAGGATACGCAGTTTATATGGAATGTACTGAGCACAGTGTGGCTCTATGCGACACCTATTTTCTATACAGAAAATATTATTACTTCACCTATATTATTAAAAGCTTTTCATTGTAATCCGATGTATCAGTTTATATACTTTGTGAGAAGCATTCTCATAGATGGGGTATCACCGTCACCACAGCATTATTTATATTGTATTCTGCTATCAGTTGTACCATTTATACTTGGTTTCTGGTTCTTTAAAAAGAATGAGGACAAGTTTATTTTCAATCTGTAAACATTAAGGAGTATGACCTATGAACATGATAGAAGTAAAAGATGTGTCTATATGCTTTCGAATGGCAAATGACAAATTGAATAGCCTGAAAGAGTTCATGATCCAGAAAGTGAAGGGAAAACTTAAATATGAGGAATTCTGGGCACTTAAAGATGTGAGCTTCAATGTGAAAAAAGGTGAGGTTGTGGGAATAGTAGGTCACAACGGAGCCGGAAAAAGTACAATATTGAAGGTAATCTCAGGGATTATGAAGCCTACAGAGGGAACTGTCGTAACACATGGTAATATTGTTCCAATGCTAGAGCTCGGAAGTGGCTTTGATATGGATCTTAGTGGCAGAGAAAATATATATCTTAATGGTTCAATACTGGGATATTCAAAAGAGTTCCTGGATGAAAAGTTTGATGAAATTCTTGAATTCTCTGAGCTTGGAGAGTTTATAGAGCAGCCAATTAGAAACTATTCCTCCGGAATGCTTATGAGACTGGCTTTTTCGGTGGCGACTATTGTGAATCCGGAAATACTGATTGTGGATGAAATATTAGCTGTAGGAGATGCTGACTTTCAGGAAAAAGTAAGAATAAAATGCTTGATTTGATGAGTGGCGGAACTACAGTGCTATTTGTATCACATATGATATCTCAGATACGGGAGATGTGTGATACAGTTGTTTGGCTTGATCATGGCAAAGTAAAGATGATTGGTGGGGCAAAAGAGGTATGTGATGCATATCAGTTTAAGAAGAGTGAAAACGATGAATTGTCGAAGCTTTACTTTGATGATGGAACAGGCTTTAATGAGAGAGCTACATTTACTCAGGTTATGCCGATGGATGGTAATATCTTTAAACAGGTATATGAATTCCCGACAAAATGCCAGCATGTGAGATATGATCCGGTAGAGGGTACAACGATATCGCTTAGTGACTTGAAGATTGTAGCAGAAGATGCAAATGTCAATATTATAGCTACGAATGGCAGACAAGTTGATGATGTATTCTATTTTGGAAAGGATGATCCTTGGATAGATATGTCATTTAGTCATGGCGTTTCAAGTGTAGAAATAACTGGTGTTGTAAGAGAAGTCAATGAAGATGCAATGTAAATATGAATAGTGGAATAGTATTAAATATTAAAAAAAATGGTCTGTTTGCAACTGCCAAAAAAATCAAGAGAAAGCTTGATGAAGAAAATGCATATAAAATCTGGCAGGAGAAAAACCGACTTGATGATAATTTGCTAGAGCTGCAAAGAAGATACCTTTTCAAAGAGGACTATAAATTTAGTATAGTCGTGCCGGTATATAGAACCAATGCAGAATATCTAAGAGCTATGATTGATTCTATAAAAGCACAGACATATTCTGATTGGGAGCTCTGTATTGTCGATGCTAGCGAATATAAATCTGGTGAAGATAAAGAGACTATCAATATAATTGAAAAGTATCTGGCTGATGATAAAAGGATTAAATTTAAAGTTTTAGAGGAAAATCATGGGATTTCAGCAAATACAAATGCTGCTATAGAAATGGCAACAGGAGATTTTATTGTTTTTGCAGATCATGATGATATGTTAGCTCCGGATGCACTTTTTGAGTGCGCAAAACTTTTAGAGAATGAGCCTGATGCAGATATTATATATTCAGATGAAGATAAAATAGTTGCTGGTGGTACAAAACGCTTCCAACCATATTTCAAACCGAATTTTAATATAGATCTTTTAAGAGCTAATAATTATATTTGTCATTTGTTTGTAGTAAGAATGTCGATTGCTAAGCAGGTTGGAATTTTAAATCCTGACTTGGATGGTGCACAGGATTATGATTATATTCTTAGGTGTGCAGAAAAAACTGATTCTATATATCATATACCTAAGATATTATATCATTGGCGATGCCATGAAAATTCTACATCTGAAAATCCTGATAGTAAGCTTTATGCATTTAAAGCCGGAAAAAAAGCACTTGAAGACCATATTAAAAGAAAGAAAATTGATGCTAAGGTTGAAGAAGGACCATATCATGGGACTTATCACATCATATACGGGTATAGTAAGACAACGCCAATAACTATTATTGTGGTTGGTGATAGAATATATGATAAGGCATGTGTGGATTCAATTGAGTGCAGTTCCAAGTACGTTAATAAGAATTACTTGTTTATAGAAACAAAAGAACAGATAAAAGAAGTTGTAAAAGATATACAAACTGATTATATTTGGATTATCAATAACAGATATAAAGTCATGAGCTTTAAATGTATAGAAGAAATGCTTGGATATATAACAAGACCGGAGGTAGGAGCAGTAGGTGCAAAAATATGTAAAAAGAAATATATTTTGCAGGCTGGCATAGATGTAGATCAGGAAGGAAGCGTTATATATCCGTTTAAGGGATATGGAAGATCCGAAGCAGGAAATTTTAACAGACTTGTAAGTACAAGAGATTGTTATTCAGTCTCATCAGACTGTGTGATGTTAGATAAGAGTGTATTATTATCTATGATAATGCCGGATATGGCTGGATGTGAGAATGATTTAGAATTAATTCTGGGTAAGACTTTGAAGAAATTAAATAAATATGCAGTATACAATCCATATATTGAGATTGAAGCGCGATAAAAGATAAGCAATTGAAGGGTGCAGGTTATTATTTATGAATACTATCAAGCAAAATATAAAAAAAGTAGCAAGACCAATTTATCATAAAGTAGTTCCGGAGAAGATAAGAACACGCAGGGCAGCAAGATTAAATCGCAGTTTGGAATATGAAACATGGATTACTATGCTTGAAGCAAATGAGAACTATGATGAGAAGTTTGAATATAATCCTAAGATTTCAATTTTGGTACCTGTTTATAATGTACTGGACAGACATCTTATTCCTTGTATTGAGTCTGTACTTAATCAGGTATATACAAATTGGGAGCTTTGTCTGGCTGATGACTGTTCTTCATGGGATAGTGTGAGAGAGACTCTTGCAAAGTATGAAGGAAACGAAAAAATCAAGATTGTCTACAGAACAGAGAATGGTCATATTTCACGTTGCACAAACTCAGCGCTTGAAATTGCGACAGGGGAATTTGTCGCATTTATGGATTGTGATGATGTATTGCGTCCAAATGCACTTTATGAAGTTGTAAAAAAATTGAATGAAAATCCCAATTTGGATTTTATCTATAGTGATGAGGATAAAATTGATGATGATGGTTTCAATAGACATATGCCACATTTTAAGCCGGATTGGTCTCCGGATACATTAATGTCACATATGTATACTTGTCATTTTGGAGTGTATCGCAGAAGTATTGCAAATGAGATAGGTGGATTAAGAGCTGGTTATGAAGGTGCACAAGACTATGATTTTACTCTTAGATTTACTGAAAAGACAAATAAAATAGCTCATATTGATAAAATCTTATATCATTGGAGAGAAAGAAAAGAATCAACAGCTTTGGATCCATCTGCAAAGCCATATATATTCGAGGCTGCAAAGAAGAGCAAGGAAGATGCTCTTGCGAGACGTGGTCTCAAGGCTAATTTGGAAATGGTAGATATAATGTATCAATATAGGGTGAATTATATCTCGCAGACCAATCCGCTTATAAGCGTGATAATACCATCAAAAGACAACTATAAAGTCTTAAAAAGATGTATAGAGACCTTGTATGAAATTACCAGATATAGGAATTTTGAAGTTATTCTTGTGGACAATGGAAGCAATGACGAAAATAAGAAACTGTATCAGGGATTAGCAGACAAGTATATTTTTAGATATATCTATGAAAAAATGAACTTTAACTTTTCAAGAATGTGTAATATAGGAGCTAAAGAAGCTAAGGGTGATTACTACTTATTTCTAAATGATGATATTGAAATAATTAATGAGGAATGGCTTGAAAGAATGGTTGGACATGCAGAATTAGAGCATGTTGGAGCAGTTGGGGCAAAGCTGTTATACCCGAATAGTAAGAAAATTCAGCATATTGGTGTTATCAATATTGCTAATGGTCCAGTTCATGCATTTATAGGTTATAATGATGATAATATATATTATTTCGGACGAAATAAAATAGATTATAACTGGCTTGTTGTTACGGCTGCTTGTATGCTCGTAAATGCTGCAAAGTTTAATAAAGTAAATGGGTTTAATGAGGATATGCCGGTTGCATATAATGACGTTGAACTTTGTTTTAGGCTTGTAGAGGCTGGATATTATAATGTTGTTAGGAATGATGTTATACTTTATCATCATGAATCGGTAAGTCGTGGTAACGATTTGAAAAGTGAGAAAAAGTTTAAACGATTAATGGCAGAACAAAAACATTTATATAAATTGCATCCGTACTTTAAAAATAAAGATCCATTTTATAGCTCAAATCTGACACAGCATGCTCCTGATTTCTCATATAATATGATGAAAGAGAATATTGGAAAGTGTGTTGTTGAAGAATGTACAAAGGAATTTGATATTTGTAGAAAAGTTGTGAATGCGATTGATAATATTTATGTAGGAAATAAATGTATAATTGAGGGATGGGGATTTTATAATGAAAAACCGTATAATGGGAATATACAATTATTACTGAAATCAGATAATAAGTCCTATCTAATAACTACTCGTAAGATTTTTAGAAGCGATTTGGCTATTCATTTTAAGCGAAAACCAGGTGCAGAATTATCAGGATTTATATGTGAGTTCGACAAAATTGATGCAGGTAAGTATCAAATATATGTGTGCTGTAATGGAAAAGCAACGAAGACAAAACGACATATTATAATAAACAAATGAAATCATTTGTTGTAGGAGTAAGAAATGTCAAAAAAAAATATTAGCAAAATATCATTATGGATTTTAATATTTAGTATATTAAGTCTTGTGACAGTAGCCATGGTTTGGTCCCCTCGTAAAGAATTAAAGATTCGCGGAAATGCTGATAATTTATTAGAACGATATGATACATCGGATATAATAGAATATAGCGGTTGTTATATAAATCAAAGTGGTCAAATTTGTATTAATGGAGTAGATCCGCATATTGTTTTTAAAAAAGAAAATATAAAGAATGTAACAACAATTGTTATTAAATTAAAAGATAAAGTATCTGGCGATTTAGATGTACAGTTATATTTTGATGATGGCAATGAATTTAATGAAAATGATAGTTGTATAAAAACTATTTTTTCAGGGGATGACAACGTAGGGTTTGAACTTACTAACAAAAGCCTTAAACAAATTAGAATAGATGTTGATTCTGATTTTAACTTTGATGATATAGAAATATATTCAGGTAAGTCAATAATTAGTATTGACAAAGAAAATATGCATTATGAAAGAATAATTTACTCTATTTGTTTTACTGTTTTTATTATATCGATTTTATTATTTATAGACAAAAAATTGAATTTTAGTGATACAATTATTTGCTTTATCGGTAGAAAATATAAAATAGCATTAAGAGATTTACTTATATTTATAGTTTCTTTGGTTATAGGAGCTATAATTGCGTATTTTGTTAGTGGACTAAAGTTTATGTATAGTACGTGGCTATTTTGTTCTGCTATAGTCGCTATTATTTTATTTATATTGATTAGCTATAGAACGATAAAAGATAAGCCGGAGAAATTACTTGTCAGGCTGGTTTTTGTTTCTTCTATTACTATGTTATTTGTTTCTCCAATTGGTCATATTAGTTGGGATATTGATTCACATTTTAAATTTGCAATAAGTTCTTCGTCTGTTGCACATATAGGTTTATCAGAACCAGAGTTAGAAGTCTTGACTAATGGGGGGAATTTTATTCAGAATACAGACACTTATGCTCAAAATATTGAAAAGATTAATACTTTAAACAAGAATAGTGATGCAATAATAAAATATATAGATCATAATATTTCTTTGACGGCATTGCCTAGTGGAGTTGTGATTGCCTTGCTAAGATTGTTTGGAGCAAACTTTTTTGTGATATATAAATTTGGACAAATTCCAATAGTATTAGTATATTCATTATGTTGTTATTTTGCCATGAAACGATTACATAGTGGAAAAATGATATTAGCTGTTGTGGCTATGTTTCCAACATCTTTATTTATAGCAAGCAATTATTCTTATGATACATGGGTTATTGGATTTGTCATGATTGGAATGGCGTATTTTGTGGGCAACTGTCAGGAAGAAGGTGTGGTTTCGACAAAAGATACGGTCATTATGGTTATAGCATTTGCAATAGCAATAATTCCAAAGCAAATTTATTTAGCATTTTTGATAATTCCATTTTTGATGAAACGGAACAAAATTGAGAATAAGAAAAAATATTATAGCATTTGCTCTATGGCCTTTGTAATTATGTTATTTGATTTGCTATTGAAAACCATTTTTGAAACTTCAAAAGGCGGTGATGTAAGAGGTGGTGCAGGTGTTAATCCAACTGAACAGATATTGTATATTATTCATAACCCAGTAGAATATACACGTACGTTATTAAATTTTTTGAAAGACTATTTGTCAATTAGAAATATGAATGGGTTTATTGATCACTTTGCATATCTGGGAATTGGTACAACAACAGTTGCTATAATAGTATTTGCATTTTTGGTTTTTACAACATTAACAGATAAACGTGAATACGACGTTAAGGCATATTCGAAAATAGTTTATATATATGATATTTTGATGTTTTTTGGAACAGTAGTTTTGATAGCTACATCACTGTACATTGCATATACAGAAGTTGGTTCAAATACAATAGCTGGATGTCAATCAAGATATATAACACCATTGATTTATCCATTATTTGCCGTTTTGGGTGGTAGTGGAATCAGGTTGAAATTTGATTATAGAGTATATAATTATATTGTAATGATAATTATGCAAAGCGTTTCAATGTGGTGCATATATCAGTATATTTTAATCAAAATGTTATAGGGAGGAAAAATGATAAAACATGAGTTTGTGATTTGTGCATATAAAGAAAGTAAATATTTAGAAGATTGCATAATTTCATTGAAAAAACAGAAAAAAAAATCAAATATTAAGTTAGCAACATCAACACCGAACAACTATATTGAAAATTTATGTAATAAATATCAGATTGAAATGTTCGTTAATAAAGGTGAAAAGGGAATTGCGGGAGATTGGAATTTTGCATATTCATGCTCTGATGCGCAATATATAACAATAGCACATCAGGATGATATTTATAGAGAAAATTATTCAACTGAAATTATAAATACATTTGATAAATATCCACATGCTTTAATCGCGTTTTCAGATTACTCGGAGCTCATTAATGGAAATTTTTCTGACAATGGGTTTAATTTGAAACTGAAAAGGATAATGTTAAAGAATTTAAGGAATCATGACAAGGCATACAGAATTAAAAATAAGAGAAGTGCTATAAGACTTGGAAATGCAATTTGCTGTCCTTCTGTTACATATTCAAAGGAAGCTTTATGTGATTATGAACCGTTATTTAAAACAGGTTTTAGAAGTAATGTTGATTGGGAAACATGGGAAAGAATATCTAGAGCAGAGGGGGAGTTTTTATATTGTAATGAAATATTAATGGCACACAGAATTCATGAAGAGTCGGAAACATCAGCAGTAATAGGAGATAATTTAAGAAGTAAAGAGGATTATGAGATGTTTTTAAAATTTTGGAATAGACCGGTTGCAAAGGTCTTAACAAAAATATATTCTCTTAGTGAAAAAGAAAACAATGTATAGAAAGTAAGGTGTAGATATGAATCGGCTATTAATAGTAATCCCAGCGTATAATGAGGAAGAAAGTATAGAAGAAGTTGTGAATAATATTAAAGAAAATTATTCACAATTTGATTATGTTATTGTAAATGATGGCTCAAAGGATAGCACATACTCAGTTTGTGAAAAAAATAAATATAATATAATTGATTTGCCAATAAATCTTGGATTGGCAGGAGGATTTCAGGCGGGAGCAAAATATGCTTATTTAAAAGGTTACGATTGCTTTATTCAGTTTGACGCAGATGGACAGCATTTACCTGAATATATCGACAAAATGCTAAAGAAGCTTGATGAAGGCTATGATATTGTTATTGGTTCAAGATTTGTGGATGAAAAAAAGCCTATTTCTGCTAGAATGTTGGGAAGTAGACTTATATCCACAGCGATAAAACTGACAACTGGAGTAAAAATAAATGATCCAACATCTGGTATGAGATTATATAGCAGAAAATGTATTAAAGAATTTGCACAGGAAATTAATTATGGACCAGAACCGGATACGATATCATATTTGATAAAAAATGGAGCA
>ENA-OQII01000052-OQII01000052.1-human-gut-metagenome-genome-assembly--contig:-NODE-52-length-20107-cov-20.184735_pt1 | contig 20107 bp, 6 predicted proteins | sample MGYA00242577_ERZ504742 | MGnify/ENA primary metagenome ERZ504742 (study PRJEB26092, sample SAMD00036443) | human gut metagenome | host: Homo sapiens | study: EMG produced TPA metagenomics assembly of...
TCTTCTGTTTTACTACATCATCAAATCCATTGTAAGTACCGTCTACAAGCACATTCCCGTTCTGATCTAAGACTACATACGCAACATCTTTCCCATATTGTTCATGCTCCATAAGAAAATAATTTTTTCCCTCTATCAACAGATAATCTATTACTTCCCATGTTCCGTCTTTTCCCTCTATTTCATATCCAACTGTATCTTTGGTAAGTCCACCGCTTTCTGAAGATATGACTTTCATAAAATCAGAAATCTCTATAAAAGTGTCTTTGTTTACATAGTAAGTGGTCATGACCCCCTCATCATTCAGGATCAGCACATCACTGGTACTGACTGCATGACCTTTATAATTGTGCGGCTGTTTCTTCTCCAGCTCCTTTTTTATCTGCTCCGGTGTTTCTCCCAGCTTCATTGTTCCCAGATACACCTGTTCATAATTTTCCATCTGCACAGGAATCTGATCCTTTGCAAGTTCCTCATAGGTTCGGAAAAGAAGATTTCTCAATTCCGGTTTCTTTTTTAGCTGATAAACTGCAAACTGACTTGCACTCATTCTCCATCCACCTCCAGATCTGCTTTATAGATTTCTACCGTTTTCTGCAGTTCTTCATATCCCTCATCGCTAAGATAGTAGAGCTTCTGAATCGTTGTAAAAATCAGCAGTTTCATATCTTCGTCCAGATAGGAAAAAATCTCATCCATCGCTTCCATTGTCTGAATCCGGTTTCCTGCATCAAAAATTGCGACTGCTATATATTCATCTTCCTCAAACCTTACCATCATAATGTTACATCTCCCTTCTTATGTGCCTTGGATTTTTCTTTCGACGTATTCTGCTCCTGCTCTTTTATTTTCGCCTGACGCTCTCTGAGTGCCTGAAGAACGGATTCTTTTCTGCTCTTTGGTTGCGGAACGTTTTCTTTTTGTATAGGCTTCTCCTCTATTTTCGTAAGCTCCTGCTTTTGGGCAAAATATTTTTCCACATCATCCATTGCTTTTTGTACTAATGGACTTTCCTTATAATGCTGAATCATATCCACATCTTCCCGGTCAACTTTTCCCAGTCGCATAAGATCATACGGTCCGTCATAATCACTTCCATCATGCAGTTCAAATCCAACACCTTTTATTCCATTCATGCGATCTGCAGGAATCGTTTCATAAATGCGTAATGCTTCTTCCAGGGTAAGGTTCTCATGATACTCACCCATAACAGGAAATTCCATACACTCCGCAACATAAAAAGTGATCGTGGCTTCTGGCTGTTTCTGCTCTGGCTGCCTGGTAAAAACAGAGAGTGTTTCTGCATTTTCCAGACGTGACAGTAATGACCGGGCAGTGACTACATCACTGTCTATATCCGATTCTTCCGACACCTCAGTCAGCCAGTCTTTTAAACCTGCTGTATCCTTGTTCAAAATATCCTCTGTAATTTTCTCGACCTGTTCTTCCCTATTTTCAACACTATCTTTATATTCATAAGTATCATACTCATAACTAAAATTATCCAAGTCCACTGCGAGTTTCTTGATTTCCTGCTGATCAAGATAGGCTTCGGATTCCTTTATATATTCTGCTAGGGTAATCCTTTCTTCTGAGATTGGGTTAATGTCTATTTTAATGCCTGCTATTGCCATACCATAGGAATTCAATTCGTTAAAAAAACTATCCTCCCGAATATTTCCCCGATAAGAAAGCACCACATCAAGATCAGAATCTGCACGATACAGGTCATCTCTGCTTCTGGAACCATGTATTCTCGCCCCAATTAATGTAACTTCATTTTCCAGTCCCATTTCTTCCAGAACAGCTCTTGCATGAAATAAAACTTCATATTCAATTTCTGCCCTGCCCATTCCATTCAATGCTGTTTCACATCTGCCAAGTTCCGAAGTGAATCGAACATCTCCACTAGCCAGCACTTCTTTAGAATGACTGATTACCTTATCCCGAAACTCCCTGTCATCAACTTTTACACATTCAACATCTTCCAAACCTTCATTTTTCAGGCTGGCATACATTGCTTTCTGAATAGAATCTTCTGGATTTCCACAGGCATCTCCTGAAATTTCATGAAGTTTCTGATCATACACCAGGTATTTATAGCCTTCCTCAGTCGGTTGCACTGTTAAATACATACCAGACATTTTAAATTGTACGGTTATTCCCTCATAATTTTTTAATGCCGCTTCCCTGTCATAACCATCAAAAAAAGCCTTTGGACAATTACGTTCAAACTGTATCTTCTCCATTCTCTCTTCTTCTGCATATTCAATTTCTGCATACAGTTCTTCATAATCCATCACATTTGCATCTTCTAGGAGCAATCCTTCTTCCTCTAAAATGTTCTCCATTGCTTCTGAAATAGAAATATCCGGATTATCGTAGACACCACCATCCAGTTCAAGATAGTCCTTATCATAGAATGTATAATCATAACCATCTTCTACTGTCTGGATTGTAAAATACTGCTCTCCAATCTGGTATGCTATCTCTGTATCATGCCCTACCAGACTATTTCGTATATCCTTAAAGGTATTGTATATTTGCGGATTCAGCCAGCCTTCTTCTCCCTGACAATCATAGATCAGAGTATCTATTCCATTCTTACACTGGATAAAATCAAGACTGCCTCGCAGCGGTGCTGTATTCTCAATCCCAAGAGCTTTCATTTTATGGTTAGGCAGAGAGTAATATGCTCCAAGGGCAGCTCCCAAATCCTTATATCGCTTAATCTTCATCCCACCTTTTGCTGCCAGATCTTCGATCACATAATATTGGTCAATATAATGATTTTCTGGCATTTTCAGGTCAATGCCATTATTTTCTCTGACTTTATGTATCTCGAAAAAACTGAATTTCTGTTCTTCCCCCTGCAGATTCTGTCCGGTCAGTGTCGGCTCCCATGTGTCCGTACTGATTGGCTGCTGTTCCATGATTTTCATAACTGTTCCGTCTGCTAAGATAACTGTTGCCTGTTCTGGAATATCCATCAGGTCATATACCGTTGCACCATTTTCTTCCAGATATTCTGAAATAGCTTCCCTGGCTCCTTCATCAAATCCATGCCAGATGTCTTCTGCCACCAGTGTTCCATTTTCCGATACGATAATATCCGCCACGTCCTGACCGTATTCCTCATTCCGCATCTGGAAAAATCGCTCCCCATGATACGTTTTCATATCCATCACATACCAAGTGCCTGTATGTCCGTCTGCTTCATATCCTCTTGTAGTTTCAGTGATATGCTGATTTTTCACACCAAGCACCTCCTCCAGTTTCCAGGTACGGATTTCTTTTCTTGCCATATCAATGAAGCCATTCAGGACTGCAGGATGACTGCCCACAATATAGTCCCTGTTCAGATCCATTCCCCGGCTGATATTTTCCGGAATATCAATGCCATCTGCCCATCGTTTATTGCCATCAGAAAATCTTCCATCATGGGAAAGCTGTTTCAATGTATTTGCAAGAACAAAGGCAACCCGTTCTTCCCCGTATTTCTCAACCACGCTTACTGCAGTATCTGGATTTAAACGCATACCGTCAAAGCCCTCTGCGATTGCCTGTTCGATTGCATTTTTACAGTCGATATTCAGTTTTCTGGAATCCAGATAAGCATCTACATTTCTCTCCTGCATAGCCTTTTCCAAAGTTCCCATATAAACTTCCGGATATGCTTTTACTGGATTGGCATTTAACATTTCAGCTCTCTGTGCCACAAAGTCCGGCAGTTCTGTAAATCCAAAAGAATCTACATAGTATGCGGTTAATCTGCCGCCCCGGTTCATAATGATCACATCACTGACTGACATGGAATGTCCGGTAAAATCGTTTGGTCGTTCTATATTAAAACGCTCAAAGAGATTATCCAGTGTCGTAGCATCTCTCAGTCTTTCACTGTAAACCATCTGATAGTCTTTGCCATCTACGGTAAATCCCATTTCTTTTGCCGCTTCCAGGCTTAAAAATTGATACCCTCTTTCTTCCTGTCCGCTGTTGATCTGGTAAATTCCATAGCGGTTTCCATCACTTTCTAAAAGAAGTGTTTCTTTGATCTTTGCTTTTTCTTCCGGTGTCATAACCGTTTCCTGACTTCTCCGGTAATTGTCCCATTCAAATTTTGTCACTCCGAATAACCCGTCATGCTGTAAAATATCCAGTTCCAGATTCATAACTCTTTGCGACTGCTCCTGACCACCCACTGCTCCGGTCAGTCCGTAAACCGTTACTCCCTCATGGTGCAATTCCACTGCCCGTTCCCTGGTAAGTGGAAGCATACTTTCTGAATAAAATCCGGCTTCGTGCAGTTCTGATAAACCGATCATCGAATCCGGCAGACTGTCAATCTGTTCCTCAGCTTCTCCAATCAGTTTTAGTACCGTTTCTCTATTTCCATTCAGAATAGATTCTGAAAGATTCTCTGCCAGTTTTTCCGTCGCTTCCCTATCATCCAGTTTATAAGCAAAATTCACGATAAGATTTCTCTGGTCATTGTTGAAAATCGTCCGTTCCTGCTCCAGACGGTTAATGGTCTGTTCTGCATACTGCATGGCACTCATTTCTTCTGTCTGCTCCACAACGGCTGCTTCCTGCTCTGGTCTTTCTATCTGAAGTTCTCTGAGCTTTTCCTCAATCTGTCCGATCATATCAGCAGAAGTCTTACGGATGGTGTCCATAGAAGCACGAAGCTCTTTCATATTTTTACCGGAAGACCAGCTTGCAATATAGGAAAAAGAATACTCTGATGTGTCCAGTCCAAAATGGTTACATACCACATAGGCAACACTTTCTGCTTCCACTTCCCTTGTAAGCTGATCTTTTACGATGCCCTCCGCTTCCATCTGGTCACGATCATGCAATACTGCATGTGCGGTTTCATGCACCGCTGTTTTCATAGTCTGCGCTTCACTCATGCCTGGTTGGACAGCGATATATTTATCGACAAGCTGATAAAAGCCTTTCGCCTCGCCGTCAATCTCAATAAAGCGGATAGGAACCGGAGCAACCATCTTTAATGCTTCCATAAAATCATGGTAGATCAGAACATCCCCCTCCAGTTCCGATACCTCAAACTCTGGAATCGGTTCTCCTGTGGTCTGACTGACATCAAATACTGTCGTAACCCGGAATCTTGTAATGACACGTTCTACTACTTCTGTTTCCGGCTGTCCATCTTCCCCGATCACAATCTCTCCTGTTTCCGGATCAGTTTTTTCAATCTCCTGTTTCTCTTTATACGGAGCCGGGGCAATGATCTGGATGCCCTTTTCCCCTCTTTTTACCTGCTGGTTGAATTTCTTCTGCCATGCCTGGTACCCTGCTACCAGTGTCGCTTCCGGTTTCTGCATGGCGATCAGCAGAGTATTATTGAAACTGTAATTATGGAACTTTGCCATTGTTTTCAGATATTCAGTATATTTTTCTGATGTGAATATTTCTGCAACGCCCTGTTCCAACTGCTCTGTAATCTGCTTTAATTGTTCTTCTCTGTTTGCCATAATCAAATCCTCCATAGAAAAATCCCGCCAAAGCTCTGGTCACTCTGACGGGATACCCTTTATAACTCCTGTTCGTGTTTCTTTTTTGGTTTCTGCTGTGTTTCGCTTGTCTGCTCCTGCTGTTTCTGTTCTTTCAGTCTTTCCAGAATAGACGTTTTATGAACACTGTCAGCGATTCTGTCCTGACGTTCCTCTGGTACATTTACTTCCGGGTTTTCCCCAATGCCTTCATCTGCCAGAAGATTTTCTCCCCCTTTCTCATCCATGTTGAGCATGGCATTTAATTCTGCCAGACGTTCCATTTTTTCACTCAGTTCCGCTTCTTTCGGAAATGGCTTCTGCACCTCTTCCTGTGCGGTCTTTAACTGCTGTTGTACCGTTTCCAGATTCTGCTCAGTATCTGCCAGCTTTTTCTCGATTGCAGAAAGTGCATTGTGAATCCTCTGGATATTGCCCAAGGTATCCTTTCCGAACTCAATCTTATAAGAACATTTTCCCTTGATCGTCATGGTATAGGTATTTGACAGGAAATTGTATTCTGAAGAAAGTGCAAAACCATGATATTCCCCGATCTGCCCGGCTGATTTTACGGACTTCAAACTGGATGCTGCTGAAATGAGTGCAACTCCCGCTTCTTTTTTATCTGTATACAGCTTTCCACCGACTGTCATTGCAAAGTGGTCATTATCCTGTAAATCTATTCCTTTTACCACATCTGCATCTACACGCATACCGGCAATCTTCTCTTTTAATGCTGTAATCTGTACCGGATACCGCTTTGCAATATCCGATTCCAGGCGATAGATCTGACTGGTGTGGTTTGCTTTCAGAAGTTTCAGTTTACTTACCTGCACATCCAGATCCATTTTTTCCTTGATGTATTCGTTTCCTGTTGCCAGTGCTTTAATCTCTGCATAGGACAGGGCTGTATCATCTACATCCTCACAGGCACGAACCGGGGATTTACTGGTCATAATCTGCGAAATAAACTTCTGCTTGTTTTCCAGAATCTGCCACATGTACGAATCAAACGTATTTTCCGTTACATACCGGAAGATTTTTACTTTATCATTCTGGTTTCCCTGTCTGAGAATACGTCCCTCCTGCTGTTCCAGGTCAGACGGTTTCCAGGGGCAGTCCAGATGATGCAGTGCAAGTAGTCTGTCCTGAACGTTGGTACCAGCACCGAGTTTCGGAGTGGAACCCATCAGGATTCTTACCTGCCCGGCCCGCACCTTTGCAAACAGCTCCGCTTTTTTTACCTCCGTATTGTACTCATGAATAAATGCGATCTGCTCTTTCGGGATTCCCCGTTCCACCAGCTTGTTTCTCACATCATCATAAACATTGAACGTTCCGTCAGTTTTCGGTGTACTAAGATCACAAAAGATCAACTGGGTAGCCTGTGTATCTTTTCCGTCCTCCCATACCTGGAAAGCATTCTCCACACAGGCATTTACCTTGCTTTCCCCTGCATCCGGCAGCATATCATTTAACAACCTCTGGTCTAATGCACATTTTCTTCCGTCGTTGGTAATCTTGAGCATGTTATCTACCCTTGGATCTACCATACCGCCCCTGACCTGTTCGGCACGTTCTGAAAAGGCTTCCACCATTTCTTTCTGTTCCTCACTCGGCTTTAACACTTCATTGATATATTCTGCTTCTGGTACTGGAAGATTCAGCATATCTGCGGTCTGAATATCCGCAGCTTCCTTAAATATTGAGATCAGCTCTGGAAGATTAAAAAAACGGGCAAATCGTGTTTTTGCACGATAACCCGTCCCTTCCGGTGACAATTCGATTGCCGTAACTGTTTCTCCAAAAGTTGCTGCCCACGAATCAAAATGTCCCATTCCCATATTCATTAAAGTATCATACTGGAGGTATCTCATAATGGTGTATAATTCAGTCATACTGTTTGATACAGGTGTTCCCGTTGCAAACGTGATTCCTTTTCCTCCGGTAATCTCATCCATATACCTGCATTTCATAAACATATCCGAACTTTTCTGTGCATCGGTCTGTGAAATGCCTGCCACATTCCGCATTTTTGTGTATAAAAAAAGGTTCTTGTAAAAATGTGACTCGTCCACAAACAGCCTGTCCACGCCTAATTGCTCAAAAGTCACAACATCATCCTTTCGTGTCTGGTCATTCAGTTTTTCCAGTTTTGCTTTCAGGGTTTTCTTTGTTTTTTCCATCTGTTTGATGGTATACTGCTGTCCTGCTTCCTCTTTTGCCGCTTCGATAGAATAGGTAATGTCTGCAATCTGGTCTTCCAATAATGCAATCTGCCTTTCCCTGGAAAGAGGAATTTTCTCGAACTGGCTGTGTCCAATAATGACCGCATCATAATCCCCGGTTGCAATTCTGGAACAGAACCTTTTTCTGTTTGCCGGTTCAAAATCTTTCTTTGTTGCCACCAGAATATTCGCTCCCGGATATAAGCGTAAGAAATCGCTTCCCCACTGTTCCAGCAAATGGTTTGGAACCACATAAAGGCTCTTTTGTGCCAGTCCCAGACGCTTGCTCTCCATGCCGGCTGCAATCATCTGGAACGTCTTGCCTGCACCTACGCAGTGTGCAAGCAGGGTATTATTTCCATAAAGGATATGTGCCACCGCATTTTTCTGATGATCCATCAGCTTAATTTCCGGATTCATTCCGACAAACTGGATGTGACTGCCATCATATTCCCTTGGTCGGATGCTGTTAAACCGTTCATTATAAATCTTGCAGAGTGTTTCCCGTCGGCTCATATCCTTAAAGATCCACTCTTTAAATTCCTCCCGGATCAGTTCCTGCTTCTGCTGTGCCAGGGTAGTTTCTTTCCGGTTCAGTACCCGGTGTTCCCCATCCGCATCATGTATTGTGTCATAGATTTTTGTATCACGCAGATTCAGTGCATCTTCCAACAGCCTGTAAGCATTTGCCCTCTGTGTTCCGTAAGTTGCGGTGGAAAGCGGGTTATTGCTGCTGTCCACGTTCTTTCCTTTTACGTTCCACTGCCCGGTCACTTCCGCATACTGTACTTTGATACGCTCATAATTGATATGCTGTCGTGGTGTATGGAATGTTTCTGCCATGAACTCTGTAATATAGTCCGGGGAAATCCATGTTGCACCAAGCCTTGCTTCAATCTCGGAAGCATCCAGGTCTTTCGGCTGTACCCGTTCCAGCGCCTGCACATTGACCATATATTCCGGATGGTTTTCTGCAAACTGCCTTGCAATGTTCAGCTTCTCCCTGACATTCCCGGAAAGATACTCGTCGGATGGCTCCCATTTATCCGTAAGCGGATTCTTGAAAATAACCCCCGTAAGCTCCTCTGTGACCTCTTCCTCTGTTTTCCCGGTAAGCTCCATCATATAAGGAATATCTACTTTTGCTTTTTCCCCGATAGATACCGCCAGTGCCTCACTTGCCGTATCTACCGATGTTACCGGCTCTGCCCTGCGGATCGTCCTCTTCGTGAATATGTCTGCTTTCCGCTTCAACTCTCCCTTTTCGTCCAGAAATTCAAGGGAAGTCAAAAGGCAATAGCTGCTGTCCATGCTGAACGCTCTTTTATTCGCATTGCTGCTAAGAAGCCCATACTTTGCAGTAAAGCTGTCATAAACCTGATTCAATTCAGCCTGTAAGCTGGCAACCTCTTCATCACTGCATTCTTCCAACTGCCGTTCCAGAAGCCTGTTTGTTGCATCCCGGATGGCAACCATGCCTCTGACACGCTCGCCTGTCATAACGGGAAGTTCCATCTTATTCATAACAGAATTTTCCCTGTAATAAATATCCTCTCCGACAAGTGCAAAGCTAAAATTCTTAATGTTCGGATCTGCTGGTATGGATACCACCTGTTCTTCCAGTTCCGTATCCGAAATCTCCTGCTCTGTAATAGTTCCCTGGATATGCTTTACTGCTTTTTTTAACTGCTCTGCCAGATCTGCTCCCTCTTTTGCCTTTACCGTCACTTCCTGTTTTCCGTACTGGGTACTTTCTGTTGTGAACTCCCCAAGTACCATTTCCGGGTGGTCGGCAAAATAGGAATTGACCATATAGCCTTCCGGTGTAGTTTTTAACTGTACCCAGTCTGGCTCTGTGATTGCAGCCCTGTTCCTTTTTTGAAAAAACAGAATATCCGCAACCACACTGGCATTGGCGTTTCTCTGGAAAGCATTGTTCGGTAAACGGATTGCCCCCAGCAGGTCTGCCCGGTTTGCAAAATACTGTCGGACTTCCGGATTCTGTTTATCCATCGTACCGCTTGATGTGACAACTGCCACCACTCCGCCCGGACGTACCAGGTCTAAGGATTTTGCAATAAAATAATCATGGATCATAAAATGGTATCTGTCATACTTGCGGTCACTGACCTGATATGCCCCAAACGGTACATTTCCGATTACACAGTCAAAAAAGCTGTCTGGGTAACTGGTTTCCTCAAATCCCTGTACTGCAATCCTGTTTTTCTGGTAAAGTTGTTTTGCAATCTGCCCGGAAACCGGATCAAGCTCCACACCATACATATTTGCAGCACTCATGCTTTCCGGTAAAAGTCCCATAAAGTTTCCTACTCCACAGGACGGTTCCAGGATATTTCCCTGTTTCAGTCCCATATTTCCAAGAGCTTCATACATTGCTTTAATAACTGTCGGAGAAGTATAAAAGGCGTTCAGCGTTGATGCCCTTGCTGCACTGTATTCTTCTGGTGTGAGGATTCCTTTTAACTGCGTATATTCCTCTTCCCATGCACTGTTTCTTTCCTCGAAAGCCTGGGGAATGCCGCCCCATCCAACATATCTTGACAACACTTCCTGTTCTTCCGGTGTTGCTAATCTCTGATCCTGTTCCAGTTCTTTCAGCAGCCGGATAGCTTCCATATTTGCTTTAAACTTTGCTTTTGGACCGCCAGAGCCAAGGTCATCGTCCGTAATATGAAAATTATGAGGTTCCTGCTCTACAATCTGTTCTTTTATATCTTCCGGTCCTGTTTCTTCCTCTGTTTTTATTTCCGGTTCTGCTTCTGGTTCACTGATAATTTGCTCCGGTTCCGCATCTTCTATATCTTCTTCTGGTTCGGAAGCACTCACAATATCAAATAAAGACATCTGATATCCATTTAAGCCATCTGCCTGATCTGGTACTTCCTGTGCCGGAAAAATCGTATAGCTACCCTCTACATACTGATGTACTTCCGTCAAAAGCTGTAATTTCTTCTCATAAGTTTCATTTACTGATTCAAAATCCAATGGCAGCATCGCCAGAGCATCATCCATCGCCTGTAATAATTTCTGCGACTGCTCCGAATCATTCAGCATAACAGGAAGTTCTTTTCTTGCTTCTTCATTAAAGAAATCCTGCTTAAACGGACGCTCGATTTCTTCTGGCAGTCTTGCATAAAAGCTGATCACTTTTCCTGCAATCCGTTCCCTCTCATATTCCGGCATACGGGAATAATCTGCGGAACGTAAGAACTGCTGGTTATCAATCAGGTAGCCGATTCTTTTTGCCACTTTTGCCCAGGGCAGCAACACCGAAGTATCTGGATTCCCATAGTCCCCTCTCTCCAGCTTCAACCCTTTCCCGTCATAATCTGCATGTGAATTATCTGCCCCACATAAAGCATGGCTCTGACCGCCTATCCCATATTTTTCCTTGATAAAATCTGTCCTTGCCTTATCATCTTCATTCAGAAGATAAAAAGAATAGGTATAAAGCCTTCCATCCGAATACGGACCTCCACCGGCAAGAAAAGCATCTATTTCATCTTGGGTAATAAACACCTTATGTTCCTGCCATGCGAATTCATCTCTTGCACTGTATGGAATTACTTCTGCAGCAAATTTCTGAAACTGACCGGATATTCTGACCGGATTATAGGTGCGGAACCGCATAATACTTTTATCTTCCTCATAAGCCATTGCCAGTCCTTCCAGACGCTCATTCAGATCTGTCAACCACTGCGGATCTGTCAGTTTCTCTTCCAGATAATCTGTTATTTCCGGATAAATACTGCGAAGATATGGTAAATCTTCTTCATCAAAAACAAGTTCTGCCACACCCTCTGCCATGTCTGCTTTCATATAGGCAAGTGACTGTGCATGTTCCTTTACTGCATTTTCCCTTGCAACATCCAGTACCGACTGCGGTGCATATTCGCCCTGTTTCAAAAGCTGATGGATACGTCCACTCACATCTTCCCAGGATAAAAACGCTTTATCCAGAATCTGATCGGTAACGGTATGCCCTACTGCAATCTGCAATCCCGTTTCGTCAAACCAGACAGAATATTCCATGCCATTGATTTCAAAACCTTTTCCACCAGTTCCATACTCCCGCTTTACAAACTCCGTATATTCTTCCGGTGTCTGTTCACTCATAAAATTATAGATAATACGAAGCTGGCTTTTACTTCGGTTTCCCCCGGTTCTTAAAACCTCATCAACCACTTCACTTGGAATGGCAATCTCCCCGGCATAGCGGGCAGCTATTCTGTTTTCGATTTCCCTTTTCTGTTCATTTACAGATGGAAGTTCGGGCAAAGATAAAGCAGAGGCAATTTCTTCCTCTGCTTTACTTAACTGATCTTCACTTGTATCTTCAATTAGCTGTATACCAATTCCGACAAGATGCTCTCTTCCGCTGTTGCCGTCAGACTGTTCATATGGGCTGTCCACGCCATCGGGTTCTCCTCTTTCGACGGTGCCGGATTCTTCTCCAAAAGTTTCTCCATCTGTACTTCCAATCTCTTCTGTGCTGTTTTCTCGATTTCTTCCAGATGGCTGTTCAATTTCCCTGTCAGCAACAGACTCTGATACAGGCTGTTCTTGTGTTCTTTCAGAAATGTCCTTCGCAGCATTCCGTATTTCCCAATCTGTGCTTCTGTCTCCTGGATTGTCAGATTCGGAAACAGATAATCCCCTTTGCGATGATATGTCAGTTCCATGCTCATTTCCTCCTTCATTTTCCTGTGGATATTCGTTTTCTATGATTCTGTTGTTATTCTCTTCGCTTTCGCGAATTAACGTGTTAAATTTATTATAATTCCTTTCTTCCGAATTTTCAATACCCTTTTTCATTTCTTCTAATGAAATACGGTGTACAAATCTTCCAATATCCACTAACACAGACTCACTGGCCATGCTCGTTGCATTTCCAATAAATGTCAGCACTGATAAGCTGTTATAATCTGTGATATGTACAAAGTCCATTTCTTCCTGCCGTTCCAACGGATCAAGCCCACATCTGGAAGCCAGCGTATAATAAATGCTGTCTGTCAACAGACTGCGAAATTCGCTGCGGATGGTATCTTCTTCCAGCTCCTCCAGGTACGTTCCTTCTGTCACATACGTCAAGCCATCCAGATATTCATCCAGGTTTTCTTCCACCATGTATTTTGCTGTTGCCATCAGTGCATCAGAAAGATTGCCTGCATCCTTAGCTTCCAGTCCGTAAACTTCTTCTAAATGGTTTAATAAGGCATCTTGTTGTTTCTCCTGTAACTGCCACAAATACGGTGTTCTTCCACCTTTTACCTTATGAGTATCCTGAATATCAAATACATACCGGAATCTTGTTTTCTGCATAGTTTCATCTAAAAGAGCAATTCCCTTTGCTCCTCGATTTACCCACCGCAGCATTTTTTCATTCCATAATTCCAAAGAAGCACAGGCAGTTGCTTTTGGACGCTGTGCGTGGATCAAAAGCTGATCCATAAATGGATACCGATACAGCCTGGCTGCAGTATCCAGATAATTCATCCAATCTCGCGGTGAACTGCTGATACGGGTTGCATGATATTCTGCAAGTCCCCGTATCTCATCTAAATGAGCCATAACTCATTCCTCCTTCCGTCTGTGCTTTATTTCTTCTTTTTAGGAAACTCAAGACTGAATCTGGCTTTTCCATCTTCCAGCCCTAGTACCAGATCGGCATCAAATTTGCTGTCTTTTTTCTTGGAGTACAATCCTTTCACATGGGTACGCCCCTTTTTCAGAAGCTCCACCGCCATCTTTTTATCCATCGACTTTTTCATACTTTCCAGAAAGCGGTTCGACTTCCACAGAGCAAACTGACAGCTTCTGTCAGAGCAGTAATAATTGGTCTTTCCCTCGTATACGTCAGAACCACACACTGGGCATTTTCCAATTACTTCCCTTGCAGTCTGAAAACGATTCCGTTCTTCTTCCGGGATCGCCCTGCACAAAGAAAGAATCTCATTAATCAGGGATACAATCCCATTCATAAATTCATCTTCCTGGATTTTTCCCTTTTCCATCATCAGAAGCTGATTCTCCCATTCTGCTGTCAGACTTGCAGATTTCAGATTCTCCGGCATTACATGAATCAACTCACATCCTGCCACTGTAGGAAGAATCTGTTTTCCTTTACGTTCTGCGTACCCCGAAGCTACCAGCTTCTCTATAATATTAGCTCTGGTTGCCGGTGTCCCAAGTCCTTTTTTCTCTGTTTCAGAATCAAATTCCTTATTCCCTGCTGTTTCCATTGCAGCAAGCAGGGTATCTTCGGTAAACATCTTCGGCGGAGAAGTGTAATGTGTACTCTTCTCTGCTTTCACAGACGCAAGAGTCATTCCTTCCTCATATCCTTCTGGAAGTTCTGTCTTATTATCCGGTTCATCAGATTTCTTATCCTTTACACAGTATTTCCGAAAGGCTTCTTCCACTTCTTTGAAGCCCATCTGCACAGGCAGCTTTCCTTTTGCAGTAAATTCATGTTCTTTGCACTGTACGGAAATTTCTGTCTGCTCATAAAGGTACTCTTCCCCTGTTGCCTGAACAAGCTGCTGTCCGATCAGCATCAGCAGATTTTTCTTTCCACTGGAAAGTCCTCCCATGCCTTTTTCCATTGCTTCTTTTGTCGGCAGTATTGCATGATGATCAGATACCTTTGCATTATTAACCACACGATTTATGTTTCCCATAATCTGTCCAAATTCCAGAAACGGAAGAAAATCTGCCATGCCTTCGGCAAGCATTTTTACCGTTTCTTTCATATCTTCGGTTACATACTGACTGTCTGTTCTCGGATAGGTAACCATCTTTTCTTCGTACAGCTCCTGCAGCATATCCAGTGTCTTCTGGGCAGTGTATCCGAAAAAACGATTTGCTTCCCTCTGCAGACTGGTCAGATCATAAAGTTTTGGCGGGAAAGTCTTTTTCTGTTCTCTTTTTACCCTTGTAACCAGTGCTTCTGTCCCATCACAAAGTTTTCTTAATTCTTCCGCATCCATTTCTGACGGGATACTCTCTGATGTTACCGTAAGTTTCCCATCTGACAGGGAAACCTTATAATAGGCTTCTTTCTTGAAATGCTCAATTTTCTCTTTTCTTTCCGTCAGCATGGCAAGCGTTGGTGTCTGCACTCTGCCAACTACCAGACGTTTGAAATATCTGGTTGTGTAAGCTCTCGTTGCGTTCATTCCAATCAGCCAGTCCGCCTGTGCCCTGCATACTGCAGCATTACAAAGCCCTGCATATTCTCTCCCATCATTTAAGGACTGAAAGCCTTTCTGAATCGCTTCATCTTCCATTGAGCTGATCCACAGACGTTTCACTGGTTTTCGACAGTCTGCCAGATCATAAACTCTTTTAAAAATCAGTTCTCCTTCTCTTCCAGCATCACAGCCATTGACCAGATACGCTACATCTTCCCGGTTCATTAAGCTGCACAACACTTCAAACTGCTTCTTTTTATCTTCTGATACCTGTACTTTCCATACTTCCGGGATGATCGGCAAATCCTCAAACTGCCATTTTGCATATTTTTCGTCATAAAATTCCGGTGGTGCATATTCTACCAGGTGTCCCAGACACCAACTGACAATGCAACTGTTCCCCTCCAGATACCCGTCCTCTCTCTGATAAGCAGATAAATTTTTTGCAAGGCTCTGTGCCACGCTCGGTTTCTCTGCAATCACTAAAAATTTCGCCATGTTTTCCTCCTGTTCCTGTCAAAAAGGCAGTCCATAAAGAACTGCCCTTTCTCCATACCTTATGATCTTTTGTTATTTCTGCTGATCTTCTGCATTTTCTTCATCTTCATTGATGTAACTGTCATCAGCAAATTCCAGACCTTCCTCTACAATTCCGTCCTCTTTTTTCTTTCGGAATTTACTTAAAGCAAAAGCAGCTAAACCACCGAATACAAGTACAATGCCTCCACCCAGAACTGCAGAACCAAACATTTTATTACCACTGGATTCCGGTTTTACTTCTGTTTCTGGCTGTACGGTAGTTTCCGGTTCTGGTGTTGTGGTTATTTCCGGAAGAACAACTGCAGATTCCTCTTTTTTCTCGGTTTCCTCATTTTCATCTAAGAACTCTGCCAGATCCTGTTCATCTACCAGTGACATCATATACACATTTTCGGAAGTACCGGAACGATCAATAACCATATAAAAGGTATTTCCATTCTTTGTCTGGACAGTCAGAAACTGCTTGGAGCTGTCATTCTCCTTATCATCCACAAGCTGTCCGTTTCCCGGCGTGGAAAATGGTGTTCCCTCTGTGGCAGGCTGCTCCGCCGGCTGTTCTTCTATCACCTGTTCCGCAGTTTCAGTCTGCTCTGCGTTTTCATTTGCCTGTGCAAATGCGGTCACGCTGGCAGAACCAATCAGCATCGTTGCCGACAGCATAATCATTAAAACTTTTTTCATTACTTTATTCTTCATCTTCCAAATCCTCTCTTTCTTCTATCAGTCCGGTTGACATTTCGCTATCCATATTTTCTTCTTTCTTTATACCCGTTTCAGAATTATCCATAGAAAGATTGCCCTCTTCATCAAACTGCATGGTAACTGTTCCGTTCTGAATTCCATCCAGAAAAGTCAGCATCTTTCGGCTATCCATTTTCATGGAACGGATTGCCTTAATGATTTCTGCATCTTCCATCTGCTTTTTCTGGATTCTCAGTTGCCTTACATGCTCCTGCAGTTCCAGAATCTTGTTTTCAGTTTTCTGAATATCATCCAGAACCTTTTTTAATCGCATATTCATCTCTTGTTCGCTCCCTTCTAGTGAATTCTGCCAAATGCCATAAAATGTTGCTGCCAGTAAGAACTTGCAATGCTTGTATATTGAATCGGATTTCCACAATGAATCATCATGTTATTTCCTACATAAATTCCAACATGGCTCGCTCCCGGCGTATCATAAGTTCCCTGGAAAAAGATTAGATCTCCCGGCTTTGCATCAGATGGAGATACATAGGAACAATAAGAACGAAGCCCGTCCGCTGTTGTTCTTCCCACGTTCCATCCATTTCCGCAATTATTGATTACCCAGCATACAAAACCAGAGCAGTCAAAACTGGTAGATGGCGATGCACCGCCCCAGACATACGGATAACCAAGATATTTTTCCGCTTCCCGGATCATCTTGGCAAACTGCGGATCAGAAAGTGCTTCTGCCGGAATATCATATCCAAAACCTGCCCCACCTGTCGGAATTGTGTTAAGGTCAAACAGATAATCACGATTTCCATAGTATTTGTTGTAAGCGTCATACTGCTCCTGTTCCTTATCTGTCATACGGTTTCTTAAAACTGCATCCAGGTTATGGTTCGTAAGTGTTACATCCAGCCGGTTCACTTCTCTTGTTGTCGTTACTTCCACTTCCTGACTTCCATTGCTGTCTGCTATGTATGCTTCCCAGGTCTGATGCCCATGTGCTGACGCAGAAGCGTGATCGCCGTAGAATACATCAAACTGCACACCATACTGTGCAAAATTTCCTGTATCCTCAACTACATACTCCACACCATTCATAATGACATGAGTTCCCATTGGCACAAATGGATTAGAAGCATCCACCGCAATCGTGTGATTCGCCTGTGGATACGCTCCACTTGCAGTCGGGCCTCCACTCCACTGTCCGCAACAAATCGGGCAGTTACAATATCCACTGGTTACAACCTGTCCCAGTGATTCTCCAACTCTGACCGTTTTCTTTTCTGTTACGGTTTCCCGTGTTGAATCCGTATATAAGCCATACTGTTCCTTAAAAATCTTCTGAATCTCATCTGCAACCTCTGCATAGGTAAAACCGCCATACTTGACTGTCAGATAAGAAATAAGCTGATACGGGTTGTGTCCGATCTCATCAATCTGGAACTGGAACTCATCATAGTCGGAATGGTTTGCCTTCATCTGATTGATCTGCTCATTCAGTGCATTTTCCAATGCCACATAAGCATTTTCCGCAGCATAAATATCTTCATCCTCACTGGAATAACTGGTAGAAATAATAGCATTGGAACTGCCCTGGAATAACGCAGCACAGCTTGACAGACTTGTTACCATCAACGCAAACAGCAGAACCAGAACTCCTATGGACAAGAGGATATTTCTGTTCTGTGCCACAATTTCCTTGACCGCAGCTTTGGCTTTTTCTGTAAATCGCTGTGCATTTACAAGCACTGCGTCTTTCACAGCCTTTCCCTGTTTCGCAGCCTGATACTGCTTCTGGTAACGCTTTTTCTGCAATAATTTCTTTAGGGCAGTCTGTTTTTTCTGCTCTGCTTCTTTCTGAACCGCCTTTTTCGCCTCATTGGAAGCACTGGTGCCAAACTGCAAGCGGAATTTTTCTGTTTCTTCCAGAACAGATTCCTTTAACCGATTATTTCTCTGTCGGTTCTCTTTCAATCGTTCCCGAACGTAGATAGACTTTCTTGCAAGACTTTCTCCTGCAAGTTCCATCTGATCTGCCGCATCAAGGGCAGCATTATCATCGGTATCTTCTCTGACCTTTTTCTGACTATAATCAGATACCGTTTCCGAAACGGCGGAAGCTCCCCTTTTTGCCATCCCACTGCCAGGAATCACACCTTTGCTTTCATCTTCAAAGGAAAGCCGGGATTTTGATTTCTTCTGTTCTTTTCGTATCTGTTCCCTTTTTGTCTTGCTTTTGATCTCTTCCCGAAAGTCTTCCATTGATTTTTCATCAACTTCTGCCTTTTCATGGTAGAGTTTCTGCTCTTTTGCTGCATAGGCTGTGACCATCTTTTTCTTTCGGTTTTGCCTGTCCGGTTCTGTTATTTCAGAATCACGTTCAAATTTCCGTTCCGGATGCCCCCGGATACTATCTTTCCGAAGTCTGGAACGTGAAACAGGCGGAGATTTCTCCCCGCCTGCTTTATCATCACTCATTTCTGAGTTTTCCATTTCCTCCGCTTCCGCAATTTCTTCCTGTTCCAGAAAAGCGTGTCTGGACTGCAGTCTGTGTTTTCCTTCTTTCACTCCCTCAACTGTTTCTTCTGCAGTATGAGTTTTTCTGACCTTTCCAAAGTCCAGCTCCTGTTCCCTGTGTCCGGCTGTTTTCTTCTCATCTGTCTCACGTCCGGTAATCCGCTTTTCCTTTTTACTGCGGAGATTTTTTTCCCTGAGTCCATCCCGGCTCATCTTCTGGACAGTCTTGTCCCTTGCTTTATATTCATGCTCCTGCATGGTCATCATCTCCTGATCTATGATAATTTTCCGTTATTTTTCTTTGCAACCAGTACCATACGCCCATTTTTCTGGGAATACTCACAAGTAGACAGTGTAAGTAACTTATCTCTGTATTTTGCTGTTGTTCCTGTTTGATAAAGTGATTTTTCCTTAACGGAAGCAATAAATTTTTTATAATCAGCCACTGTTCCAGCTTTGATAAAACTGTAATAATCAAAATCATTTCCTGTATAAACGGGCGTTGTAAATGCTGCAAATATCTGATACTGTTCATTTCCCCATATCGTGCGGAACAGGATTGTCGGATGTTCTTCGTAAAATCCTTCGTCCTTATATTTCTCAAGGTCAGCAAACATCTTCCCACTGTTCATGTGATGTCCATATATGATCAGATTGTCCGAATCCCCTGGTACACATTCCTCTGCCAGAAATAAACATCCATTTGCAGAATATTCCCCATTGAAATCCCGATGCAGATAATAATTTTTATCTTCGGGCCGGTACATGACCGGATAGTCTATTTGCGTTCCATCAATGGTCAGCCAGCCAATACAATCCGGATTTTCTTCATGCAATGCCAAAATTCCAGCGTCCACCTCTATCAAAGAATCGCCGGAAACATCTTCTTCCGGTTCATCCTCTCTTTTCTGCATTAGCTCCTGCAGTTCCTGCTGTAACTGATTATCCTGTCTTTCCTGCATAAAAAATCCCATTAAGAAATACAGACTGATCGTAAGCAATATAACAGATATAGAAAGTAACAATCCTGCCACCCATTTTCTCATGCTCTGCTGTCACCCCTTTAACTATCGTCTCTGCCTTTGATGCCGAGTTTTTCACGCTTCTCTACATCTTCTGGTTTCGATGACATTAACGCATAAAGCATAAGGGTATTATCGAATCTGTCCTTAAATGGAATAATTGTATTTCCATAAAAAATCAGCCCTTCTCCCTCTCCACTGTTTGTTACATAGGAAAGCTGGTGTGTTGAAATATTAAGCTGTTTTGCCAGAATCTGTCGATCCCCGGATGCCTGGTTGAGCATCAGGATAAAGTCCGAGTTTTCAAAGATATTCTCGATTTCCCTTGAAGCAAGCAGATCTTTTACGTTCTGTGTGATACCAGTCGGGATACCGCC
>ENA-OQII01000054-OQII01000054.1-human-gut-metagenome-genome-assembly--contig:-NODE-54-length-19826-cov-2.672166_pt1 | contig 19826 bp, 20 predicted proteins | sample MGYA00242577_ERZ504742 | MGnify/ENA primary metagenome ERZ504742 (study PRJEB26092, sample SAMD00036443) | human gut metagenome | host: Homo sapiens | study: EMG produced TPA metagenomics assembly of...
CAGTTTAGCGATCAGCTTAAAGAGCGTTCTTACTTCTCTTTCTGAAAGACTTGACGTAGGCTCGTCGATAAAATTGGGCATCCCTCTCCCAGCCCTCTAAAACACTGGCTTTAACGTCAGAGACACGAGTGTATCGTGTTCACTATTATTCTCAAAGCGTTAGCTCTACTCCTTCTTGTTCCAGTGCAGCACTCAACTGTTTTGCATAAGTCACCTGTCCACACTTTTTCATTCCATATAAGATTCTTAAACATATATTTCTTTGTTTTAGTTTTCTTTATGAGATATGTTCCGTCAAACGCCTTAGAGACTATGTCATCATGAACCTCTTCCAAATGTTCAACCGCTAAGAAACTATTACTCATCTCACTAAAACATAATAGTGTATTTAATGTATTCATAGAAATGCTGGATAAATATTTTTTCAAAATCTCCCCATTCTTTTGTATTTTGCGTAAATCGAACCCTATCTCTTTACCCTTGTTGTCAGATTTACTTTTCTCAGAATAGTATTTAACCAATGAAGCGTATTCTTTTAATTCATTTTCTGTAATTGACCCGAATACTTTCTCGCATCCAATATTTACCGAAAACTCTCTATTTTCCTTAATTAGATTTACAGCATCTGAAAATTCTTTACTTCCGAGATGATATTCTTGCTTAATCTCATCTTTGACTTCTTTGAATTTCTCTGTTCTCCATTCTTCATATACAGGAAGCCGCTTCGAAATATCCCATATATCTGCTCTCGACAAGCTCTTGGTAAATGTTCCTAGCGAATATTCAAAGATACAATTATCCAGAAAATATATCAAATCATCAAATTTTTTCATTACTTCCTTAAATTCTGTTTCTAACAATTCAATACTTACATGAGAAATTTTGTTTTTTATCATATGTGGTTCATCTTATTTATTTAGTTCATATTTGAAGGCATCCCCCTCTTCATCGAAATAATAAAAGTAAATCATATCTTCTATATTCTCAAAATATGCAGGAATTCTTCTGTCAATATTCTTCTTATCACATGCTAATTTATATAGGCATTCAATACTATGCGTGTGTAATTCTTTTTTTCTTTCCTTTAAGACTTCCTCAGAATAACATATCCCTTTCTTTTCCTCTATTCGCCATAACATTTTTATGACAATCTTCAAAGATAGCTCAATGCTGTGTCTGGCGTTATAAACGATAGGATATACTAACAGATCTTCAACTTCGGAACCTGTTTTCAATGATTCCGTCAGAAGTTCAACGGTACGCTTGAACCCATTTCTTATATCCTCATCGGTAGTTCCCCCATTGTCACCTACGCATGCAATAATTGTATCTTCTTCATGAAATTCAAACGGATTTTCCATCTTCTATCATCCTCTTTCTTCGAATTTAACTTATCGATAAGTATATCATAAATACAATTTATGCACACCTTTTGTTATCTACACTTTTATATTCCAACCACAACAACCGGGAAATTCTTCCCGGTCGTTGCAGATTATTTTCTAATTCAGATTATAAAGTTTTTAATACGTTCAGGTCTTTCTTGTTTAAGGCTTTTCTCAATCTTACATTTTCTTTTTCCATTTGCTCTTTTTCACGTTTCAGCTCCCGGATCTGTTCTTCTAATACATTGATCCGATTCTTCAGTACAATGTCACCTATGTATCTTTTGGGGTCTATCATTCCTGCCTGCTGCTCCAGAGCACGATCCATTTCTTTTCTGACCGTTTCATTCTTATAAAAGAATCCTCTGGACAATCCTGTCCTCTTTGTCAGTTTTGGGACCGTCACTTTTTCCCGTTCTGTCAGCATCTGCCGGATTTCTGTCACTGCCCTGTTTACTTTTTCTTCACTGGCTTTTTTATTGCAGGCTATCATCGAATCGTATTTGTTCATATTCTTCCTCCCATCCTTCCAGACATTCCAGTACCATCTTAGATAATCGGTTTCTTGTTTTTCGTGTATCATCTGCCAGTATTTTGTTGCTCATCTTTCTGTAATACTTTACATTTCTCAGGCTTCTATGCCCCAGTAGTCTTGCGATTGTCCAGTCATCCACATGCATCTCGGCAAGCTTCATGCCATAAATATGCCGATACATGTGAGAACCGAATCCAAAATATTCTCCCTTATCATCTCGGAGATTTTCCTGATATATTTTATCTGTAATTTTTTGCTGGACTGTAGCATATTTCATTGGTTTTGAAGGATCACTTAAACTTGTAAAAATGTATTTACCTTTTCCGTGCTCCTTTTCTCTGTATCGAATCGCTTCCTTTATTAAGGCAGCCAGTTCCTGACTAATCGGTTTTTCATAAAAATGTGTTTTCATTTGGTGAATCTGTATTATGGTTTCACCGTCTTTTTCAATCAGGCAGTCTGTCCTGAGTGTCAGTGTATCTGACATTCTTGTTCCAAGCATTTGATGAATAAGCATAAGTCTCGCCGTCTGCACATCCACTTTCGTAAGGAAAGCATTAAATCGCTTTAATTCCTGATCGGAATAAATTTTGATTTCTCCCCTTATATCTGGTGGAATATCCCGATTCAAAATTAAATCCTTTACCTGCGGATATTGATAGACGTCAGCTACCATATTCAGCAATGCCCGCAGTCTCGTCAGCTCCGCCCGATATCTTTTTGTCCCGGTATCTTCTGTTTTCATGTATATCAAATACTCTTCCATGATTTTCCTGTCCAGCTTTGAGCAGGAATCTACTTCTTTATTGTTTTCCTTCAGATATCTTGAAAACCTTCGAATGGCAGTCATTTCTTTTTTACAGTACCGATGCTTTCTGTTTTTCAGTTGAAAATAAATTGCCTTTTTTACTTCCTCTCTGAGATCCTGTTGGGAGATTTCCTTAAAATTTATAATTCTGGTCGTGCGCGTCAGATCCTGTTTCACTTGTATATCAAGTTTTTCAAGTTGCCAGACATCCTTTGTCATCTCATCTACATCAGCATCTCTTAAATCAAGGAAATAATCTATTAATCGGTCAATATAGTGTAATGTCTTTGCCTGTGATACCGTTTCATTCCCACAATGGGATTTTGAAATTTCTGTCAGGGGCAATCCCTGCTGTAAAAGCCATATTTTCATCTGCTGCTTCCATTTTTCTTTGTCCCAGTCCAAAAAACTTTCCGGTCTGTCTCTTCTGGTTTGCAGCATTTTACATAAATGATGGTAAAATCTTCTCTCAGTATAAAATTTTTCCGCCCCAAGCTGTTGTCCTCTGTATTTCAGGAACTTCCTCATTTCTTTCTGCATCTGTACAGACGGCAGTAAATCAAGGTCATACGAAGGTTCTGTTCCCATTCGTATTTTTGAAATTTCACTTGCTTTCTCATAGGAGTCCAATTTTTTTATGTAAAATTTATTTTCCACGTTTGCACTTCTTGATTCCTGATGCCAGGCTGTTTTCTCCTTTCTTGAAAAACTCCTGATTCGCTGCTGAAATTTTCTTTGGCATAAAATCCACATACTGCTGTGTCATCTCTTCATAATCATGTCCCAGATAGTCCCGGATACTCTGAAGAGGGACTTCATCATCATATAACAGAGTCGCTATCGTATGGCGGAAATCATGTGATTTAAAATCATACCCTTTGAAAATATCCTGCCTCTTATTAAACAGTTCTTTCATTTGCCACTTAAACGAACCATACTGATATGCCCCTCCCCGTTTGTTTTGAAAAACATAATCCTCACTTCCAATATGATATTTTTCCAAATATCTTTTCATAATCTTATAAAGAACATCTGGAATCGGTACTCTTTTGTATGTTCGCATTTTCATCTGATAAACCTGTATCCACGCATCTCTTCCCTGCCAGGAATAAGCATCCCCTTTCAGGGTGCATACTTCACTGATCCTTAGTCCAATCAGCATAGAATGTAAAAGGATCAATCTTGGAATTTCAGGGAAATTTTTTAATTCTCTCAGAATCCTCTCATATATTTCCATCTCTACGCTTCGGTTATTATGACAATGTATTTCTTTTTTCAAATAATACTCATAACGAAATGGTATCCTGTCTATGATTTCTTTCGTCTGCAGATATTCATATAGCTGATAGATTGCTATAACAATATCATTAAAATAAGAAGCTTCTTTTAACTCAATTATCTGGAAATATTTTTTTATTTCGGTTTCTGATGCAAGTTTCAGCTCCATCGCGGTTTCTTTTTCCATCCACATGACAAATGCCAGAATCCTGTAGAATTCGGCTTGTATGCCACTCATTGCCAAATGTGTAACACCCAGACAGTATTTCATGTATTCCTGCAAAATTTCCCGGTTCTCTCTTTTTTCTATGCCCATAAAGGAAAATTTTTTCACAGGATTGGATGGGTTGACTCTATATTGTTCCAGATGCAGTCTTTCCAAATACCAGACTGTTGAATCCCATAAAATATTCTTGGCATGGCAGAAAAGATATTTCTGACATTCTCGGAGTTCTCTTTCTGCAAGCTCTTTTGCATATGCCGTATCTGCATATTTTTCAAGTTTATCGGCCTGTACCTGTGTAATATATCTTAAATCCTCAATATGTTCCTGCATACAAAATTGATATACCACCTTCAAACCGTTTAACCGCATTGTGCATTCTCTCAGCATTATGTCACGCAGTACGACATCTTCGATAATTTCTAAAAGCTGACGCTTGCATAGCTCTGAGCCGTTTACACGAAAATCCCAAACTAATTTATCAATGGCAACTTTGCAGTCATATCTTTCTGCGATTGCCGGATTTGGGTGATATGGTAAAAAGAGCAGTTCGTGGATTAAATCTGTATTCTTTGCTATCTCCTGCTTTCCTTTTAACGTATTGGCATGCTTTCTGATTGCATATAATTTTGCCTTATCCATTCCACGTAAATAACTGCGTACTGCTGAATCAGAATAAGTGCTTTTCAGATATTTCCGATAATCCACTCTAAGCTCATAATCGATGTCTGCTATATGCCACACTTCATTTTTTTCCAAGTATGCTTTCAGACAGCCTTTTCCAGAGTTGCTGTCCATGCTTTCATCTAATTCCCGGCTCAGTTCTTCTATCTTCTTTTCCCGTTCTTCACTTGATGTCCATTGTTCTTCCGGCTCCCAAGCAAACACCCTTCTTGCCGGCATCTATCTTCACCTCCTGCTTTCCAAAAACTGTTCTACTCCGTAAAGTTTGGAATATCGGCGGTAAAATTCCTGACTTGCTGTTTTCAGCTTGTCATCTAAAACATTCAGATATCGTATGGTTGTATCGAGATGCTTGTGTCCCAGTGCCTGGCTGATCATTTCCAGCGGCCAGTCTGCTTCCCACCTCGTATTTGCATAATATCTTCGAAGCATGTGCGGTGTGATCTTGATCCCAGTCTTTTTCTCCATGCGTTCAAACATATCGTAGACGCTGTCTACTCTTAACGGCTTCCCTATGGTATCCCCTTTGATGTTAATAAACAGGTATTCCTGTTTTTGCAGGATGTCCCAGTATTCCCCGATATAATAAAGCAGGAATTCAAAGGTATCATCGCTCACCCGTCCTCTTCGCTCTTCGGCATTTTTTGCTCTTGCATCGTTTTCATTATCATCCCGGAAGTCTACCCGGATCTCATGGTTTTCGTAATCGATGTCTTTGGTATAATCAATTCCCAAAATTTCACCGATGCGGAATCCCAGTTCCGATGTCAGTAAGATCAACACCTGATCCCTGCAGTTTGTACAGGCTTCTAAAATCGTTACGATTTCGTTCCGTTCGGCTGCCCGGACGTTTCGTTCCTCTTCTTTTAAGTATCCTTTAAATGACCGGGAGCGGATGGTTCTTCTGACCCCGATGGCATTTGCCTTTGTGATCGGCTGATTATAGGATAATACCGACAGGCAGGAACCGTTATTTCTGACTACTTCTAAAAAAGAATAAAACCTGAACACTTCTTTTAAGTAAGCGTTACAGGTTTTATTCTGCGGTTCTTTATCCAAATTGTCGGTATGTTTCCCAGCTTTCAGCCATTTCAGATATTCTGCGAAAAAATCATATTGCGTTTCGTAATCCATTCCATAGACATCTTCTGCTTCATGTTCTTCTTCCAGCAGATATTCCCAGTAGTAGGCAAGGGCAAATGCATTTCTCCGTATAGTATTCGGGGAACGGTTTGCCCGCACCTGATGCATTAGATACTTGCTTGGCAGCAACACAATTTCCAGTGTTTCCATATCCCGTATAAAGAAATATTTTACGGAACCTTCTCGCTGCATTTCCACTTTATATCGCTTCATGTTGTCTGCCTCCTTTCCTCTAACGCTATACACAGTATACCCAACTCATGCCAATAAAGCTATCACCAATACCACCAATTCGCTCCAAACCGCCCCTGAAATACCACTAAACTTTTTGTCCTGTCTGCTACCCGGATCTGGGCAGAACCAATAACGCCACGGATGTTCTCAGCTATAGTACCGCTCCACTTTCCGGCTTCGGATAAAATTTTCTACTTCTTCGATCCGTTCTGCCATCTGGCACTTTGGCAGTGCTTCCAGAACATCACTCCGATACCTGCCTTTCTTTGCTGTCCGGTGATCCAAAATGGACACAACGCAGGTGTCCTGCTCCGTGCGGATTGCCCGGCCGAATCCCTGCCGCAGCTTCTTCTGCATATCCGGCACCACGATGGTCTGGATGTAGGATTCCAGGGATCGGTACTGCTCCTTTTGTGCTTCATGGATGGGGTCCGGAACAGAAAATGGCAGTTTTACGATGATGAGAGACGATACCATGTCCCCCGGAAAGTCCACACCTTCCCAGCAGGAGCCGGCTGCGAACAGCACTGCATTCTCCATCTTCTTAAACCGTGCAATCTCTTCCTGGGAGTTTCTCCATACCTGCACCATCGGGAACGGGATCTGATCCCGCAAAAGCTGATGCACATTTCCCATCAGGGTATAAGATGTGAACAGTACCAGCGTATGCCCGTAAGTGGAACACACCAGATCACGGATCTGCCCGGCAAGCTGCTCGGCCTCTTCCCTGCTTCCCTTTTTCATAGGTCTTAAATGCTCCGGGATGTAAAGCAGACAGTTCTCTTTGTAACAGAATGGGGATTCTGCCACACACTCCCGGACGCCCGTTTCTTTTTCCAGCCCGGTCATCTGTCTGGTTCTTGCAAACCCGTTCCCGGCTTTTAAGGTGCCGCTGGTTAAGATCGCCGGAAATCCCCGGCTCCATAAAGTCGCATCCAGATACTTCGGGATCTCCCGGTTGACTGCCATAAAGGTTAAATGTCCCCGGCTGTCCTGCTGTAAAAACAAAATATATCGCTTGTCGTTCTTTAAAAACCATCCGAACAGCTCTTCCATCTCTTCCATCCGCCGAAAGATCCAGTAAGGAATATTCCCGGCAAGCCTTTTGATCATAAGCTGAAGCCTTTCCTGCATCTGGGCTAAGGCTGTGCCAGCTCCCGGCGGAAAATAAAAACTTTCTTTTCCAGCCATGTCCTCTGTGCCATCTTTCCGATGCTTTCGGATCTCCGCCTGAAGTGCAGAAAACCCTTCCATCAGCCGTTTTCCATCCGTGCCTTTATGCTCTCTGCCTAAAAAGTAAGCAATCTCCTGCACATCTTCCCTTCCAATGCTTCTTCCATACATCTGGCTGGCGGCTTCCGGGAGTTTATGGGCCTCATCCACAACCAGAGCCCTGTAATCTGCCAGAAGCGGCCGGTACCCATTTGCCCGGTGCATGGCATCTGCCAGAAGATAATTGTGATTGCAAATCTGTAAAAAAATGTCCTCTTTCCTGGAACTATCCAGATGCTTCTGATAACGGCATTCTACTTTTCCCGGACACTCCCTAGGGCAGAATTTTGGTACGCACACCAGCCTGCGGTCAAAACCGCTCAGGTTATGTACGGAATCTAAATCAAAGTTATGCCGGAGGGACTTCAATGCCTCCATCTGTGCCTGATTTTTATTCTTGTCCCGGACTGCCTCTAATCTCTGGGCCAGCCTGTAATCGCATACAAAATGTTCCTTTCCCTTGCGGACGACTGCTTTTAATTCTCCCTGAAGCAGATCTGCTTTTAACAGTACATCCGATAAGAAAGGAACATATTCCTCTATGATGGCTTTCTGTAAGGCGATACTGGAAGTGGATACCACTACAGACCGCCTGTCACATCCCGAATAACCGGAATGCAGTACACTATATTTCCGCATCAGGATGCAGGCTGTCAGATAGGCATAGGTCTTTCCGATGCCGACGCCTGCATCACAGAGCGTGATTTCATTTTTCATAAGGGCATCCAGCATTTCATGGCAGAGACGGATCTGTTCTTCCCTTACATGAAGCCCGGCTTCCGGGAGAAGCTCCCGAAAGATCTGTTCCACTTCGCCATGTGCCCTTTTCTGATATTCATTTTTATAACACATTACTTCTCCTTGCCAGAAAGCTTATCTTACCGTACCCTTACGGACGGGTCTGGTCGCTTCCGGTGTATTCTGTCCCTGTTCCTGCATTTTCTTTATGGCAGCATTCCCTCTTGCCATCATCCTTCGGATATCCGTCCGGGAAACATTCCATGTCCTTACTTTCTGAGGAGCTTTCCTTACCTGCTCGGATAAATGGCATTCACAGAGTTTCGGATATACCACCATTGCTTCCGGTAATTCCAGCGGATACTCGATCATGGGATGGTACACAATATCCCGGATCACCTGCTCATAACATTCCATCTGCATTCTTGCCGTACTGTCCTGATAGATATTTTTCCCTTTCATGGCACTGTAGACCTGCGATGAGATGTATCCCAACGCTTCAAAACTACAGTACCCATACGGAGTCACGCCGGAAAGGGAATCCGGATCTTTTAAGGCATTCAGATAAACTTCTTTTCCCTGGGCGATCAGCCACATCCGAAAATCGGAAAAACTGTCATCACTGCACCCTGCTTCCATCATAATACCTGCCGCTGTCCATAAGCCGTACTTATAAGCCGCATCCCGGTAACTGTAAACAAGATTGTGGAATTGGAGGACATCCTCCGGTGTCATATAGAAGAGCTGCTGCTTGATCCACACTGCCGAAGCATCCAGATCGGTGCCGCACACTTCCTTTGCTTTTTCAATCAGATTCCAGAATTGATCCTTGCTCATTCCACTTCTTTTTGTTTCTTCCATCTGTTCTCTCCCCTTGATGTGACGTTAATACCACAAGAATACGGCTGTAGTCTCCTACAGCCGCATGGTATCTGATATCAACGACACACTTCTTCATTGATTTCTTTTTTATCTTGCTGTTCCGCATTTGACCTCGCACCCCCGGAACTATCCCTGTATTTCTTCTGGGAAAGGGGACACTACAGGCGGGCGGCTGGCCTGCCGCCGCTCACAGATGTCCTGGGGGTCTTTCTGATTACAACCCGGAGTCCATCTTCCGCTCTCTGGCTGGTAACGTGTATCATTATCCCCCATCCGTGATCCTGGCGAAAGGCTGCCACCGCCTTATTCACAGCTATGCTTTCTCGCTCCAAGTCTAAGAATCTTTACCCTATACTTAATCATGGCGCTCATACTGTCACGCTTCTACGGTTGGGAACGTACCTGTAGTGCCGATATTCACTTGCCAAAGAACAGCCGAGGGATGTCCCTCTGCTTACTAGCCGATGGCAATGTATTTTTTTATTCACTTCACAGAAAAATTTTTTATCGTGCTTCCCCGGATCTGTTTTTCTTTTTTCCTTTTGCCGGATTCTTCTGCTGTGCATCTTTCTTCTGCTTTTCTTTCTGCTCTTTGGCTTCTTCCGGCGGCATCTTCATCACATGAAGTTCCCCGTTAAACAGGGTGAAAACTTCCGGTGACTGATATTTTTCTTTAAACTTTTCAATCTGTTCCGGTGTCAGCGAAGTAAAATCATCTTCTGTCAGTCCTACCACAAGGAATGTTCCGGCAATGGCATCATAGACCTGTCCATGGTCATCGTACAATGCCCGATTTAACGGCAATCCTTCAAACTTTCCATTGCCGTTTAAAAGAATTCCAACCTCATCCTCAAATGGATATGTCATCTCAATGTCACCACCTACTGCCTGCTGCAGATCCTCCAGCTCATTTGGGATGTGCTTGACATAGGGGGTCTTCATCGGCTCGACTACCAGTACCGTCATCATTTCTTCCTGCATTTCGGACACTTCTTTCTCATCCATCGTATCAATCCTCCTGTCTGTTCGTTCTAATAGTCAGCCGATGAGAACCTTTTGTTTTATTCAAATTTCATGGACTTTTTGATCTTTTCCCTTAATCTCCGCAGTCTTGTATAAACCGTCTGCTCCGGCAGTTCCATGTGATGACTGATCTCTTTTGGTGCATATCCCATCATCTTCAGGACAATCATCTGAAGAGTTTTCTTATCAGTTGATAACAGAATCTGAAGCAGTTCTTCGTTCTCCACGGTATCCAGCAGGGCTTCTACGCTCTCCGGCTGGGACTCTTTGGTTTCTTTTTCTTCCAGGAGCAGTTCCATGCAGTCCAGAAGCGAGGTCTGGTGTTCCCGGAATCTCCGCTCTGCATTGAAATCGTCCCAGTCATACTCCCGAAGCTTCTGGATCGTCTCTTCATCCACGCCCTGTTCACGCAGGATCTTCTCTTCCTCTGCTTTCCACTGGTTCCATCTATATTCTTCTTTTGCTTTATTGTAAGCCACTTATGTTTTCCTCCGATCTGAATTTTTGCGAAATCAAATCGGAGTGTGGCGGTGACCTGGCTCGTTCTTCCTGTCTACAGGAATGTCCGGCATCTCTGCTGTCTCCCTGCAAACACGGATCTCCTTTGTAATCATATCTTTACAAAGGCACAGTGTATCGGATGCACCTGTCAGCTAACGGTCAGAAACCTGTCAATTGACGGTCAGTTTTTATCACCTTCTTTCCAGAATAAATAAAAATAAGACGGACAATCTTTTTACGGATCATTCGCCTTACTGTTGCTCATTTTCATTATTCAATTCAAATTTTTAACCTGTATTTCGGATACTACTGCTGTTCGTTTTCTTTATTCAATTCAAATTTGTAGCCTATATCTCGCACACTGACAATGCAATTCCCGGCACCATCTTCAACGGCATTCAGCTTTTTTCTTAATCGCTTTACCAGACACCAAATGATATTTTTAATATCACCAACGGAATAATCTTTCCATACAAGCTGGTAAATCTGTTCAAATGTGTATACTCTCATCGGTGTCACCGCTAATAAGTATAAAAAATTATATTCTTGTCGTGTTAAATGTAACGCTACTCTATTCCAAAATACTTTATGTTTCTTATGATCCATTACAAGTTTTCCCTTATTAATCATCGTTTCGGATTGCTTTTGAGTTATTTTTTGTTTATTGTTTCGTCGTGCCAATGAAAAAATCTGCAGATCTACTTCTTCTATAGTGCTATTTATATCCATTACACAATCTGCACCAGCGTATATTGATTCTTTTTTCCATGACATACACAATAAAGAAGAAGCATCCGCCAAAATAATAATTGGTATCTGCGTTATTTTTCTAATAGCAGATATAATATTACTTATGTTCTCTTTATAAAGGATCACTCCTATTATAAGCACATCATAAGAAAATAAACTCAAATTATGCAGTAAAATTTGTAGATTTTCTGCATAATCTGAGTTTACCTCATTGAATAGTTTTCGATATGATTGATTGTCAAAATATGCTAATATCTTGTATTTTGTGTCTTTCATATTTAATCTATTTTAGCAAAGCAACCTTTTCTACTTCTTCACAGGAAAATCATCAAATATATTGTCAATTTTTTGTGAAGCAATCTCTCTCATCGCATGCTCTTTCAGTTTTTGAAAACTTTCATCACTGACTGCATGTTCCATACGACAAGCATCAACTTCTGCAATTTGTGGATTAACTCCAACGGATATAAGTTGATGAGTAAAAAAACAATGGCGTTCGTAAATTTTTTCAGCCATATCCCGGCCAAGTTCTGTCAGGTGCAGATAATGCTTTTCATCCATTGTCAAAAAACCGCCCTCTCGCAAAGTTCCTACTGCGTAACATACGCTGGGTTTTGAAACCTCCATGTACCGGGCAACATCCACCGAACGCACCATACCGAGCTTCTTTTGAAGTACCAATACAGCTTCCAGATAGTCCTCCCCAGATGCATGAATCTTCATCTTTAGTCATCCTCAAAGGCAAAGAACTTTTGCAACCGTTCCCGGCTTATTCTGTTCCATCCATCACTCCATAGCACTTTTCCGTTTTCTATAAAGACAAAGTAATTGCAGCACTCCGCAATCAGCTCCGGGTCATGAGTAACAATAAACAAGGTTTTCCCCAACGAACTCAATTCCCGCAAATTCTCTGCCACTTTTTTCATGTGCCGATAATCCAATCCGCTTGTAGGCTCGTCAAAAACAATAACCTGTTTATCAGACGCAATCGCGCTGGCAATCGCTACCCTCTGTTTCTGTCCGCCGGACAACGACATAGGATGGGCGTCTCTAAATTCTGAAATGTGCAGACTTTCCATAATACTTTCTGCCTCATGCACCGCTTTTTCTTCATCTGAATTATCCAGACTAAGCAAGATTTCATCCATTACACTTTCCGTAAAAAGTTGGTGGTTTACGTCCTGCATAACCATATAGCAGACTTTAAGTCTCTGATTTGCCATATATGTTTTTCCATCCATGCTCATGCAGCCTTTCCCTGCCTGAAGTAGTCCGCACAGATTATTAGCAAAGGTAGTTTTTCCGGCTCCATTGTTGCCGATTACTCCTACCACCGAACCTTGCGGTATCATCAAATCCGATATATCCAATACCTTATGCTTTTTCTTCTTCCTCCCGGAAGAATCTTTATAAGAGGCTTCAAAGTCCCGAATATACAGTTGTTTTGTTGCACTGACTATACTTTGCGTTTTGCTAAAATCCTCTGATTGTAAAGTTCTAAGTCCCAAAGTATGTAATTCATCTGTAGATTTTTTTCTAAAATCCGAAACGGCATGGTTTTCTTTTATATGCCCATCTTCCATAAGTAAAACCCTATCTGCAATATCCATCAGATAATACAAGCGATGCTCAGCAATCACAATCGTTTTCCCCTGTGCTTTCCATTTCCGCAATACATCTTTTAATTCTCTGATTGATTTAATATCCAAATTGGAAGATGGCTCGTCCAGTACAAATATATCCGGTTCCATTGCGGAAACGGACGCACAGGCAATTTTCTGTTTTTCGCCACCGGACAGTGCAAATAAACTCCTATTCAGTAAATCTTCGATTTTTAACGCGCCTACCGTTTTTTCTATCCGCAAATTGATTTCGTCTGCGTCGATTGCCAAATTCTCACATCCAAATGCAATTTCACTGGTAGTATCCACTGTAAAAAATTGTGTCCTTGGATTTTGAAAAACAGAACCAACCACACCAGACAAAGCATAAAGGGATACATTTTTTACATCTATCCCTTCCACAATCGTCTGCCCGGTAAGCGTTCCTTCGTAATAATGCGGGATAAGCCCATTTATTAAACGTGTGAGTGTAGTCTTTCCGCAGCCGGATTCTCCGCAGATCAAAACAACCTCTCCGTCATGGATAGTCAAATTTATATTTTCGATTTTTCCTTTTGAACTGCCTTGCTCATATTGAAAGGCTACATCCTTAAACTCTATCATTTCAGCCCTCCTAAAAAAGCAGGAACACCAACAGGGCAGCAGTAACAATAATCATAAGCGCAAAATCTTTCCAATGGAAACCGATCTTACAAATGCTTGTACGCTTTTTTCCGTTTCCTAACCCTCTTGTCAAAGCTGCCGCAGACAGGTCATTCCCTATTGTTACTACAGACATCATAAGAGGGACAATTCGATATTCTAATACTGCTTGTGGATTCTTGAAAAAATTTTTTCCCGTGATTCCTCTCATACGCATAGCGTTTCCAATAGATCCCGCTTCTTCGGAAATTGTAGGGAAGAACCGGAACATAACAGAAAACGGGATAATGAATGCTTCTGGTATATGCATACGCTGCATGGCAAGGACAAATTCACTAACCTTTGTAGTCGAGAGAAGATAATAGCCCATCATGGCGCTTGGAAACCATCTTGTCCCAAATTGAGCCAACAGCGATATTATAATTGTTCCTATTAATCCCATATACGGAACAAGAAACACATTTACCGTCCACGAAACAATAAAAACAATTAAATAAATAGATAGCAATCTTTTTCCTCCTGCCCGAAAGCAGGAGGAAAAAAGGTATCAATGCCAAAATCGGCTTTAACCAGAAACTAATACCGTCCGTTTTTCCATCAATCATTACAATGCTGAATATTACTAACATATACAGCTTTGTTCTCGGATCAATCCAAAAGCTCTGCTTAGAATCAACCGACAGTAATAATTCTGGTTTCATTAAACAATGCCCGCCTTTACAAAATGCTTCTTCAAAATTGCCTTGCCTAAATAAGCGCCGATCACTCCGCCGACGATGCCTAAAACAATAACTACCGGTAGCATCCAGTTAGCGGTAAGGCCCATAACGGCATTGATGTATTCATCCGTACCTCCCTTGCTTCTATAAGCCTCAAAAAGGTATCTCTCATAATCCACATAGGCAGCATGGAGCCGATTACCCATTCGGTAAACACACAATATCCCAGCACAGTATGTTCCAGCCTTTATACCTTGCTGCCTTGAAGATCAAATCAGCCAGGAAACCGAATACAATTCCAAACGGAATTGAAATCCAGCTTTGTCCCATCAGAAAGCAGAGGACACTGACCAGCGTACCCATAATAGTAGCCGCGCCGAATTTCCCTGTCTTTGTCAGAAACAGCATGAACGGGATGCCGCCCAGTATTCCCAACACCAATGGAATGATAACTGCAAAGATAGGAATGTAACCCAGCATACCCGTGATAAAGAACATCACAAAGTAGATGACAGTAAAGATACCAATGTTGATAAAGTCTTTTGCGTTCAATTTTTTCTTGTCCATTGTAGGAACTCCTTTCTTTTATGCAAGGCTGTCTGCCTTGATTTTCCAACCGATAGCTTTTTCTCTCATGCCAACAAAATCCGCATAAATACCTGCTTGCTTGATAAGCTCATCATGCGTACCTTGCTGAGAGATTTTACCACGGTCGATAACGATGATTTGATCCGCATTTTTTACGGTTTTCAACCGATGGGCGATCATAATAATTGTTTTCCCCTGTGTCAGCGCTTCAATCGCTTTCTGAAGCTCTGCTTCATTTTCGGGATCGACATTTGCTGTGGCCTCGTCAAGAATAATGATGGGCGCATCTTTCATAATCGCTCTTGCAATAGAAATCCTCTGCTTTTCGCCGCCGGAAATGGTCGCACCGCTTTCTCCGATTACCGTCTGGTAGCCCTCTGGCAATGCTGAAATGAAGTCATGGCATCTTGCCGCCTTTGCTGCCTTCACTACATCTTCATGGGTGGCGTTTGGGGAACCGAATTTAATATTGTTTTCAATCGTGTCCGGGAACAGATACACATTCTGGAATACCATGCTGATATTCTTCATCAAGCTGTCCAGCTTGTAATCTTTTACATCAATGCCGCCGATGCGGACGCTTCCGCTGTCAACATCCCAAAAACGTGCAATCAGATTCACCAGCGTGGTTTTTCCAGAACCAGACGGACCGACAATCGCCGTTGTGGTTCCTTGTGGAATCGTGAGCGATACATGGTCGATCACTTTTTTATCCCCGTAGGAAAAACTCACATCCTGCATTTCAATATCCAGCCGGTCTGGAGCTTGCTCTTTACCATCAATGTCAATCTGAGGACTTTGGTTGATTTCCTCCACACGATCAATAGAAGCATCGATCATTGAAAGCATAAAGAACATTTCTCCCGCACTCTCCAACTGGCTATATATCATGAACGCCGATACTAAAATTATCAGACAATATGTTAATTCCAGCGTACCGTTTATAAAAAGTGCGATAGAGCAGAAAGCAGCGGCGGCACTGGCAATCCGAAGGACAACCTGTTCGGCAGCTATATAGGGAATCCGCTGTCTTTCAATAAGCTGGTTTTTCTTCTGTGTTTCATCAATGGATTTTTCCAGCGTAGTATTTGACTGCTTTGCCATGTGGAACGCCCGCACAACGCCCATTCCCTGTATGTATTCCAGTACGGCATCCATGAACTCCGTCTGCGTCTCTAACCGTACGGGAGATAATCTTTTGGAGCAGCGCAGGAGCATTGTGTTGATTACCATGAACAAAATCACGCCAGCCAAAAAGATCAAACTGATTTTCCAGCTAAAGTAGCACATGGCAACAGAAAAAATACTGGCGTGGATTACACCCACCAAAGTCCGCACGATGATAGCAAAGGACATACTTTCGAGGTCGCTCATGGTCGCTGTTGAAACGGATGTGAGATTTCCCAGACTATGGCTGTTGAAGTAGCCCATCGGCATATACTTCATGCGGTTGCCAATTTGAATCCTCTTGTCCTCACACATTCGATAGCTGCCTTCGCCTTCTTTACCATGCGCCAGATACCAGAAAATAATGGTGCCGATCACACTGACTAACATAATGCCAAAGGCAAGGAGCGCGGTTTGTGCGGTGATATTATCACGAACCAATCCATCCAAAACTACCAGAAGTGCGGCAAATTGCAGAGCTTCTAAAATGCAGCGTATGATTTCATAAAAGAGCCCCAAATACCAATTCCGGCTTTGGCGGCCTGCAAATTCAAAGAATTTCCGAAAAGAACGTATCATGCTGTTTTCACCTCCTTCGCGTCCATGTGAGCTGTCCACATCGTATGATAAAGGCTGCACTCTTTTAATAGTTCCTCGTGCGTTCCTTTTGCCTGGATTGTTCCATCCTTCACAACAACGATCTGGTCGGAATCCGTTATTGTTGACAGGCGGTGAGCAATTACAATCAATGTTTTGCCCTTTGTCAGTCGGCTGATGGCCTCCTGTATTACCGCTTCATTTTCCGGATCAGTATAGGAAGTGGCTTCGTCAAGGATTACAATCGGGGCGTTTTTCAGCATAGCTCTGGCAATCGCGATTCTCTGGCGTTCTCCACCAGACAAATGCCCTCCGGCGCCGCCAACCACGGTTTCATATCCATGCTCAAGGTTCATAATAAACTCATGGCAGCCAGAATCCTTTGCAATCTGTTCCACTTCGGAATCGCTTGCCTCTGGCTTGCCCATACGGATATTGTTGCGCACCGTATCGTTAAATAGATAATTGTCCTGCGATACATAGGAAATCAAATCATTCAGTTGGTCGTTAGAAATTTCTTTTACGCTCTTATCGCCAATCGTAATCAGCCCACCGGTCACATCCCAAAAGGACGCAATCAATTTTGCAATCGTTGATTTTCCGCTGCCGGATGGCCCTACAAAAGCTGTAATTTTTCCCTGCGGAATTGTCAGATCAATTCCTTTCAAGACCTCTTTTTCCTCGTATGCAAAATGGACATTTTCCAGAGCAATATCAAGGTTCTGTAAATCACATTTCCTCTCCGGCCGGACAAGCTCCGGCTGGTTTAATATACCGTCAATCTCACCCATTACGGTGCCTATTTTTGCAATATCATCGGTAAAGAACATTGCGGCTACAAGCGGGCCTGCAATTCCCAACGACAGGACAGTTACCGTAATAAAGGTTGCGGCTGACAGGGAACCACTCATGTAAAACAGGCACCCGACGGGAAGTACGCTAATCAACGCCGCGGGCCATACACTCATCATAATCGCCGAATATTTTTGTGTATCTTTCATCCAGTCTAAAATCAGGTCTGCGTTTGCATGGACGGCATCTGTAAATTTCTGATAGGAATTATCTGCCTGATTAAACGCCTTAATGACTTCAATGCCGCCGATGTATTCTACCGTTGTTGCGCTCATGTGATTTCCAGCTTTTACAACTTCCCCATACTTCTTGGGATATTCCTTCATCATTCCCATGTAGCACATCATTCCAACAGGAATAGTAATCAGCGATACTAACGCCATTCTCCAGTCCAAGATGAACAGATAAACGATGATTGCGATTGGTACAAGAAGATTTGAAGTCATTTCCGGGATTACATGAGCAAGGGGAACCTCTAACTGTTCAATTCGTTCCACCATGCCATTTTTTAGTTGCCCGGACGGAGTATTGAGAATATAGCCCATAGGCACTCTGGTAAGTTTTGAAGCAATTTTTCGCCTTGCCTCGGACAGCACTTCAAAGGTCGCTTCATGGGATGCCCTCGTGGAAATCCCCATCAATATTGCTTTTTAGGACAAAGCAGCCGCCGGAAATCAGACACCACACCATGTAAAATGATAAATCCCGATTCCCGGAGAGTAACTCAATCGTCATTCTGGCTGTTGCAAAATAGGGGACGATACCAAAGGCAACTCCCAACACAGCAAGAACAACAGAAACGATGTAGCCAGTCTTATGCGGCCTGGCAAACTCAATAAGTCTGCCAAATGGATTTCCGCCTTGCGACTGATCCATATAAATCCCTCCTTTAGTTAGATTTTACTAACTCTTATTCAAAAGAATAAGCCGATAATCTGTCATGTGATTTACACAAACAAATTATCGGCTCTGCGTCTTTGCGTCTGGCACTACTGATAATCGTATTTTCATATTGTCAACATCTATCAAACATTCCTGTTTGCATTTCGGACAAAATATTGGAAAGTTCTTCAACGAAGTGTCTGCGCGTATCTTTGTCCGCGTTCTGCATTTACAAAAAGGACAGTGTATCCATCCGCTTTCGTCCACACAAAATTCTTCTGTTTTTTGTCATTTCCTTTGCACCTTCTTTCCTATTTTCGGTAATATTCTTTCCAGCCATTCCCATAAAAAGTGCGCAGCTCATTGATATAATTTTTTGCTTCCTCCATCGGCATATCGTGAATGACTACTTCAAATATACCAGAATAAAAGCACTGGAAACAACGTGTAAGAATCCATCTGTAACTCGTCCTTCCGCCAGGGCTTTACTTCCCACTTGAATCAAGAATTTCTTTGTACAGTCCGTATCCAGTTGTACCAGCCCTTCTAAAAATTCCTGATAGTAGTTTCCCGGCGCTCCGGTAATCAGCAGCTTAAATTCAGAAAAATACTCATAGATATATGCAATCACAGCTTCAAAACCACGATCTGAGTATTCCATAAATTTTTTCGTTCTGCTCATGCCCCGTCAAAGAAGAAAAATCACTGAATGATTGCCGCAATAACTCTTTCAGACCTTTAGCCACCGGTTCCACAAGAAAGCGGAACAATCCCTCTTTATCTGAATACCGCGTATATATTGTGCTGGTGCTGACACCGGCATTTTGAGCAATCGTCCGTATCGAAGCATCCGTATAGCCTTTTTCTAAAAATTCTTCTTTCGCACAGGCAAGAATTTTCTCGTCAAATCCTTCAATCCTACTTGCCATCGCTCATCCACCTTTCTTATTAAAACGGTGTTTTCAAAACATCGTATTCAAAACGCTGTTTTAATTATAGCAGAGAAGATTTATTTGTCAAGAGGCTACTTTTCTCTTTCTTGACACACCTTGAAATAGATATATAAACTGTTTATCGACTATCCAAAACCTCCGCTTCAAATTGTAGTATTACTCCAACGGCAAAATAGGTATAATCGCACCTTTTCATCGGTACAATAAGGTTATTCCTTTGCATAAACCGGAACGATACAATATTATTGAGGTGAACGATTATGCCGATTGATGATTTAACTGCTTTAGGGCAAAAAATGCGGGAAGCCCGAAAGAATAAAGAACTGACACAACAGGAACTTTCTGATC
>ENA-OQII01000055-OQII01000055.1-human-gut-metagenome-genome-assembly--contig:-NODE-55-length-19646-cov-3.149086_pt1 | contig 19646 bp, 19 predicted proteins | sample MGYA00242577_ERZ504742 | MGnify/ENA primary metagenome ERZ504742 (study PRJEB26092, sample SAMD00036443) | human gut metagenome | host: Homo sapiens | study: EMG produced TPA metagenomics assembly of...
TCGAACTCTCACCACGAACGTTACTCCTACAGCCTACTCGGCCCAGGCACCCTCACGGCACACAGGAGATTCCACTTAGTGCTGCTGCATTCCTGCCCTGACACGGTTCATGGAGTCCTGTTGCGTAAGACCCAGACGTCAACGTCACTTATAGAAGGCAGCTTCGCAATGAAAGAGCCCTCGGATTGGCATCACCCCCGCTGTAGCGGATTGCGGGTACAGGGCACCGCTATCTCCCCGGCTGCGCATTGTTTAGTATACGGGATTTCGGAGGGGATGTCAAGGAATTTGTGAATTGAAATATTGGTATAGCACGAGTATAATTTATAGTAAGGCCAGAAAATAACGCAAAAATTCAGTACCGCAGAGTGTGAACGACTGCTTTTTTCATTATTTTCAAGATTTGCTATCGATAACTTTTTGAAAATGATACATTTTTTTCTTATAGAAGGAGGATGGACGAATGATACGAGTTACGGTCTGGAATGAGTTTCAGCATGAGCGAACGCAGGAGAAAGTGAAAGAGATTTATCCGGACGGGATTCACACCTGTATTGCAAAGTTTCTGGGACAGGAGGAGGAGCTTTCGGTTCGGACGGCTGTGTTTGACGAGAAGGAGCATGGGCTGACGGAAGAAGTGCTGGCAAATACCGATGTGCTGGTGTTCTGGAATCATATGCTGCAGGAGGAGTTCTCGGACGATGTGGCCGAGCGGGTTCGGCGTCATGTGCTGGCCGGAATGGGGCTGGTAGTTCTGCATTCAGGGCATTATTCCAAGATTATGCGGAAGCTTCTCGGAACAAGTATGACGCTTCGGTGGCGGCATGGGGATCGTGAGAGACTGTTCTGTACGTGTCCGACCCATCCGATCGCGCAGGGAATTCCGGCATGGGTGGATATTCCGGAGGAAGAGATGTATGGGGAGTTTTTTGATATTCCCAAACCGGATGATGTGGTATTTACGGGATGGTTTGCAGGCGGTGAGGTGTTCCGCAGCGGATGCACCTTTACACGTGGGCTGGGCAAAATTTTCATTTTCAGCCGGGACACGAGGAATACCCCATTTACCATATGCCGGTGATTCAGAAGATTATCAAAAATGGGGTACGCTGGTGCGTTCCTGTAGTACGAAGACCGGCACCACTGGATAATGCATGGGTGAATCCATCTACGGAGGAAGTGTATCTTTCTTCACACCAAAAATAGCAGCTGCAGTTTACCGATATCTGTATCCCGTTTGATTTTTTCAAAACAGGGGTCTGATTTCACGATCAAAAATGTTCTGCAATACACGGATGGAATCTGCGTACACATTGCATAAATCAGGAGGAAATGTTATATGAGAAAGCTTTCCGTTTTTTACGAACACATTCTACAGGCGTGTGAGCAGTCCGGTAAGACGATTCCGGAAGTGCTCGCGTTCTGCAGGGAGCAGGGAATTTCGGCTGTTGAGATGAACTACAGTCTGTTTGCATCAGAAAGAGAGGTCATTGCCCCGATGCTTTCCGATGCGGGGCTGGTGATCAGCTGTATGCATGAAACCTTTGATTTTTCCCATGATACGGATCTTGGCAGAGCACAGCAGATGCTCGATACTGCGGCATCGCAGCAGGTTTCGCGTGTCCTGTTTGTTGCAGGCGCGCTTGAAACTGCCGAAGCGGCAGAGCTTGCAGCCTGCAGCAGCACCTATGAGGCAACGAGTACTTTTATGACCGAAAACAAATCGATTCAAAATATGGTACATGCGCTTTCCTCACTCGCCGAATATGCGGCTTTGCGTGGCGTTACGATTACCTTAGAGGACTTTGACGGTTTTTTACAGCCGTTTGCACGCACATATCCGCTGCTCTGGTTTATGGAGCACGTGCCGGGGCTGCGGTATACGCTTGATATCGGAAATTTTGCTTTCAGTGATGAGGATGTTTCGTATGCTGCCTGGCTTCTGAAGGATTATATTGTCCATGTTCACTGTAAGGATCGTGCCGAAAGTCCGCTCGTTCACGGACGTTTCTGCCGCGGCCTTGGCCAGACACCGGCCGGAACGGGATATCTGCCGATGGCAAAGCTTCTTACAGATTTAGAAGCGTGCGATTACGACGGTTATCTCGCCATCGAGCATTTCGATGCGCCGGATCAGTTATCGTTCATCGAACAGTCCGCAGCGTTTCTGCGCCAGTGGGTTTCCGAATAATTCCGCCTCTTTCATAAGCGCTCTGATTTTCGGAAAAATTCGTATTTCCGGGGAGAATTTCAGCAAAAAAATTATGTCGAAAAAATTCTTTACTATCTTTGGTTTTTTCGTATCTTTTCCTTGCTTTCCATGGAAAACATGGTAAACTAAATTTGAAGCTTTTTGAGAAGGCGTGATTCGAAAAGCAAATCTAAAACAAGAGGGTTTTAAAGTAATGGGAGAAATTATTATTCCGCAGGGTTACAAATCTGCATTAAACCTCCACGATACACAGGTGGCGATTAAAACAGTAAAGGATTATTTCCAGCACGAGCTGACACATCGTCTGCATCTGCTCCGTGTAACAGCTCCGCTTTTTGTACAGCCGGAAACCGGCTTGAATGACAATCTGAATGGCGTAGAACACCCGGTTTCTTTTGAGTTAAAGGATCAGGGTACCAAGAAAACCGCTGAAATTGTTCAGTCTCTGGCAAAATGGAAACGGTACGCGCTTCACAAATACGGCTTCTCTGAGGGAGAAGGCATCTACACCGATATGAACGCCATCCGCCAGGACGAGGTGACCGACAACATTCACTCCGTTTACGTGGATCAGTGGGACTGGGAAAAAATCATGTCCCCGGAAGAACGCAATCTTGATTTCTTAAAGAGTACCGTAAAAGATATCTATGAGGCACTGAAAAACACGGAAAAACATATGGCAGACCAGTACGACTACATCGAAACCATTCTGCCGGATGAAATTTTCTTTATCACTTCCCAGGAACTTGAGGATCGCTATCCGGATCTGACTCCAAAGGAAAGAGAGTATACAATCACCAAAGAAAAAGGTGCTGTCTTTATTATGCAGATCGGCGGCGTGCTTGCTTCCGGAGAGCGTCAGGACGGACGTTCCCCGGACTACGACGACTGGTCCTTAAACGGCGATCTGATCGTTTATTATCCAGTGCTTGACATCGCCCTTGAGCTCTCCTCCATGGGTATCCGCGTCAACGCAGATGCTCTCCGCGCCCAGTTAAAGGAATGCGGATGCCAGTCCCGCGCGAAGCTTCCCTTCCAGAAATCCATTCTGAACGGCACTCTCCCGCAGACAATCGGCGGCGGTATCGGACAGTCCCGTATCTGTATGTTTTTCCTGCGCAAAGCGCACATCGGAGAGGTACAGTGCTCGGTATGGCCGATGGAGACACGAGAGGTGATGGATGTGATGAATATTCAGCTTCTGTAAGATTGGTTTCGAATAGACTATTACTGTAAAAGGGATACGTTTCCTGTCCGCCCGTTTTCAGGGTATGACAGAAACGTATCCCTTTTATATTTTCCTGCATTGCTGCTGCATTTCGTCCTTACATCAAATCTTTTTCTGTTTTTCGCGGTTTCAGAACCGTTCTTCCAAAAGCTCAAGCAGTTCCTCTCTCTGAAAGGATGCTGTCTTAATTTCATCACCGGAAAGGATCTCTTCCGCCAGCTCTTTTTTCATCTGCTGAAGCTTGATGATTTTTTCCTCGATGGTTCCTTTTGCAATCAATTTGTATACCGTCACAACATTTTTCTGCCCAATACGATGTGCACGGTCTGTCGCCTGATTTTCAACAGCAACATTCCACCATGGATCGTAATGGATGACGATATCCGCGCCGGTCAGGTTCAGGCCGGTTCCACCTGCTTTCAGGGAAATACAGAATACAGACGTGTCATCCCGGTTGAACTGTTCCACCATTTGTGCACGCTGCTCTTTTTTCGTGCTTCCCTGCAGGACAAAGTAGCTGATGCTTTCTTCCTGCAGACGCGCGGTCAGGATCTCGATCATCGAAGTGAACTGGGAGAACAGCAGGATTTTGTGGCCGGATTCCACGGCACTCTGAATCAGCTCGATGCAGAGATCGAGTTTTGCCGAACCGCCTTCGTAATTTTCGTAAACAAGCGCAGGATCACAGCAGAGCTGACGCAGCCGCGTCAGTTCAGAGAGCACCTGGAACCTGGAATCGGCAAATTCTTCCTCTGTCTGGTTCTGCAGCATAAGCGCCAGCCGCTGGGCATGTGCATGATACAGCTCCTTCTGCTTCTGTTCCATGCAGGCAGCCATATTTTTCTCAATTTTGTCCGGCAGATCCTTCAGCACTTCCTTCTTCAGACGGCGCAGAATAAACGGACGGATCATCTTTTGCAGACGTTCTAATCTTTCTTCGTCGCCGTTCCGCACAATCGGAAGTTCAAACTGCTCGCGGAATTTCTGATATCCATAGAGGAATCCCGGCATCAGATAATCAAAGATGCTCCATAGTTCACTTAACTGGTTTTCTACCGGTGTTCCGGTTAATGCCAGGCGGAACGATGCATGGATCGTTTTCACGGCTTTTGCTCCCTGCGTTGCGTGATTTTTGATGAACTGCGCCTCATCAATGATCTCGCAGAAGAACGGGAGATCCTGATACAGTTCGATATCGCGGCGGAGCAAATCGTACGAGGTAATCAAAATATCCTGCATACCGGCATTTTGGATCATCTCTTTCCTCTGTTCCTGTGTGCCGGCGACGAGTCTCGTCTGCAGCTCCGGAGCAAAGCGGGCACATTCGCTCTCCCAGTTATAGACGAGAGATGCCGGTGCAACGATCAAAGAACGACGATTTGCATCTTCGGGTGCTTCCTGCATTTCAGATAAGAGAAAGGCGATAACGGTCATCAAAACAGGACGCATAGCTGCCGGTACCTATCTGATAGCATGAGCCGCATTCCATGGTATATGCACTCAGAAATTCTACCATCGGACGGCTTTCTTCTTCAAAAGCATCCATACAGTGCAAAAAAGAAAGCTGCGCACCGTAGCTGACCGTTTCCATATTTTTTACAGCTGCTGTCATTTTGGAAACACTTTTTAATACATACATCCTTTTGCTTCCGATTTTAAATTCTGCCCGAAAGGAATCGTCAAACTGGCTCTCCAGATGAATTTCCAGTTTAACCTGACCTGCTTTTGCTTTCGGCAGAAAAGCAACCTGATCCCGCATCACATAATGTGAAAGCAGTTCAGAAAAACCGGGGCTTGTCTCTGCTTTTGGTGTTGGTTTTACTACTTTTCTGACAATTTTATGTTCTCCCTGGAATTCTTCCATTCCTTTTTTCACGCCGACAGCACGAAGAAGCTGCTCCAGTTCCTGATGTTCTTCGTCATTTCTCACTTTTTCTTCCAGTTTTTTTCTCTCTTTTTTCCGCCATTCAAGATAGTACAGCAAAACAGCGACACAATGTTTGCACAATCCCCAGTACTGCTCATGTGCCGGACAATCACAATCATCTTCCATAATTTCAGACATTTCTTCATCTACAGAAACGCTGACACAATACATATTTTTTCCGCTTCCGTCTACGACAGCTGTAATTTTATGCAGTTGATATCCGAAAATATCCTCCATTTCCTGTACCTGAAAAGCATGCACTTTCTGTTCTTCATAGATCTTTTTTCCACGGTTATATGATACGGAATTCGTCTCCTGTTTGATGTCCGCCTTTGTAATCATGCTGGTAAAATCCTTTCTGTTCTATCTTTTCCCATCATTCACAATTCGTATTTTACAGATTCTGGTTTTGATCACATCCGACAAGCTTCTCGGAAAGCTCTTTTAAAATATTTTCCTGATATCCCGCTTTTCCTGTTTTCCTTACCAGTTCCGCCGTTTCTCTTAATAACGGGTGCCAAATGTGTTCCAGCTTTTTTCTGCCATTTTCTCCAAATACTTCTTTTGAAAGACTGTTCCGGTAATCCTCTGGTGACATTCCAAAGAATTGGATTCTGTTTCCGAACCGCTGCCAGAGTCTGTCGGCAATTCCGATCCCATCCGGCTCAAGATCTCCACTGTAGTAAATGGGAATCCCACTCTGTACGATCAACGAAATCAGTTTTAATGCTGCATACCGCGGCTGTCCCGACGTACACAGCAGCGACACATACTTTCCCTGCACCTGTTCCATAAGATAGCTGAATACCATTTCGTTTTCCACAATGTATACACACGTTCCGACAGGCTGTACTTCTGTAATACCCTTCAGATTTTCCATGGTAAGCACATACGGTTCCCCGCATCGGCAAAAGGCTTCATATGCTGGATGCCATATCTCCTGTTTTTTCAAACGAATTCCAAACGCATGTACCATGGAAGAAATATTATCCGGCACAACTCCCACGCACTGCAGCAGTTCTCTCCATTGCATTCGGTACTGATAAATAAGAGGTTTCATCAATTGCCTCCAAGTAGTCCATCCTTTTTTCCTTTCTTATTCTCTTTTATTTCAACTAATAAAAATTATATCATATCCTGCTATATATGATAAGTTTCTTTTGGTTAAAAACAGAAAAACCCCGGCCGCCTTACGGCGCCGGGGTCTCTTACGTTTGAGCACAAGTATCTTTCGATACAATTATATTTTATTTCCCGCAGTGCTTTCCTCGATTTCGCTTCGCTCCATCTCGGTCGGGCTGTCGCCCTATAAATTCTCCGACTAATGCCCTTGTGTGAGCAAGCTCCCACCGGTCATTACTCTCCGAATTTGCACTGCTCATAGATAACCGAAATTAGTCGATCAGAGTAGCAACACGGCCTGATCCAACGGTACGGCCACCCTCACGGATAGCGAAGGTAAGACCCTGATCCATAGCGATCGGGTGGATCAGTTCGATGGTCATCTCTACGTTATCGCCAGGCATGCACATCTCAGTTCCTTCCGGAAGAGTGATAACACCTGTTACGTCAGTTGTACGGAAGTAGAACTGCGGACGATAGTTGTTGAAGAATGGAGTATGACGGCCACCCTCGTCTTTTGTCAGAACGTATACCTGAGCGGTAAATTTGGTATGGCAGTGAACGGTACCTGGTTTAGCCAGAACCTGTCCTCTTTCGATCTCTGTTCTCTGAACACCACGAAGCAGAGCACCGATGTTATCACCAGCCTGAGCCTCATCGAGGAGTTTACGGAACATCTCGATACCAGTTACAACAGTTTTTCTTGGTCTCTTCTTTCAGACCTGCGATTTCAACTTCCTCATTCAGATGAAGAACACCAGCCTCAACACGGCCAGTAGCAACAGTACCACGACCAGTGATGGTGAATACGTCCTCTACAGGCATGATGAAATCTTTATCAGTGTCACGCTGCGGATCCGGGATCCAGCTATCTACTGCATCCATAAGCTCCATGATTTTATCTCCCCATGGGCCAGCCGGATCTTCCAGAGCTTTCAGAGCAGAACCCTGGATGATCGGAGTGTCATCTCCCGGGAAGTCATACTCGTTCAGCAGCTCACGGATCTCCATGTCTACCAGCTCAAGCAGCTCTTCGTCGTCTACCATATCGCATTTGTTCATGAATACAACGATGTAAGGTACACCTACCTGACGGGACAGAAGGATGTGCTCTTTTGTCTGAGCCATAACACCGTCTGTAGCAGCTACTACAAGGATAGCTCCGTCCATCTGTGCAGCACCAGTGATCATGTTCTTTACATAGTCAGCATGGCCTGGGCAGTCAACGTGTGCATAGTGTCTTTTCTCTGTCTGATACTCAACGTGTGCAGTAGAGATTGTGATACCACGCTCTCTCTCTTCCGGAGCTTTATCGATATCTTCGAAGTTCTCAGCAGTGTTTCCTTCTACTCTGGTAGAAAGTACTTTTGTGATAGCTGCGGTCAGAGTTGTTTTACCATGGTCAACGTGTCCGATGGTACCAATGTTACAATGCGGTTTTGTTCTCTCAAACTTAGCCTTTGCCATTTTAAAATGTCCTCCTTAAAATTGCGCCCAGTGGGCTTTTTTGAGACTAAATTGGTGGCAGGAACCCACCTGAATCGTAAACCTGCTAAGTCTGATTATATTGCATTTCCGTCTTATTTGCAAGGGAAATCTCAGAAAAATAATACTTTTTAGGCTGTGCAGCCTTTGACAGCTGCACACCCGATTATTTTTCTTACATTATTTTGCTTTTGCAGACAGAACTTTTTCCTGTACGTTTTTCGGAACCTGCTCGTATTTATCAAAGAACATGGAGTAGTTACCACGTCCCTGAGTTTTAGAACGAAGGTCTGTTGCGTAACCGAACATTTCAGCCAGCGGTACGAATCCACGGATCATCTTTCCGCCGCCGATGTCATCCATACCCTCGATACGACCACGACGGGAGTTGATATCACCGATAACATCACCCATGTAATCTTCCGGAGTGGAAACTTCGACTTTCATGATAGGCTCAAGAAGAACCGGAGCACCCTTCTGCATAGCTTCCTTGAATGCCAGAGAACCAGCAATGTGGAATGCCATCTCAGAAGAATCGACCTCATGATAAGATCCGTCGTATACATTTGCATGAACACCGACTACCGGGAAGCCTCCCAGGATACCGGCTTTCATAGCCTCTTCGATACCTTCGCCTACAGCCGGGATATACTCTTTCGGAATAGCTCCACCGACAACGGTAGACTCGAATTTGTAAATCTCTTCGCCGTTTGCATCCATAGGCTCGAATTTAACTTTACAGTGACCATACTGTCCACGACCACCAGACTGTTTTGCATATTTGCTGTCGATGTCTGCCGGTTTGGTAATGGTCTCTTTGTATGCAACCTGCGGAGCACCTACGTTAGCCTCTACTTTGAACTCACGAAGCAGACGGTCAACGATGATTTCCAGATGCAGCTCACCCATACCAGCGATGATGGTCTGACCAGTTTCCTGATTGGTGTGTGCACGGAAGGTCGGATCCTCCTCAGCCAGTTTTGCAAGGGACTCGCCCAGTTTGCCCTGGCCTGCTTTTGTCTTAGGCTCGATAGCCAGCTCGATAACCGGCTCCGGGAACTCCATAGACTCAAGGATTACCGGATGCTGCTCGTCGCAGATGGTATCACCTGTTGTGGTGAACTTGAATCCGATTGCAGCTGCAATGTCACCGGAGTAAACTTTATCCAGCTCCATACGTTTGTTTGCATGCATCTGAAGGATACGTCCAACACGCTCTTTTTATCTTTTGTTGCATTCAGTACGTAAGAACCGGAGTTCATGGTTCCTGAATACACACGGAAGTATGCCAGCTTACCAACGAATGGGTCTGTCATAATCTTGAATGCCAGTGCGGAGAACGGCTCGTCATCGGAAGAATGTCTTACGATCGGGTTTCCGTCCAGATCGGTACCCTCGATTGGCGGGATATCGGTCGGAGCCGGCATGTACTCAAGAATAGCGTCCAGGAGTTTCTGAACACCTTTGTTTCTGTATGCAGAACCGCAGCATACCGGTACAGCTGTACACTCGCAGGTAGCTTTACGCAGAACTGCTTTCATCTCGTCTACAGACGGGATATCATCATCCAGATAACGCATCATCAGCTCATCATCCAGCTCGCAGATTTTCTCTACCAGCTCGGTGTGATACAGCTCAGCGTCGTCTTTCATATCTTCCGGGATATCAACGATGGAGATATCATCGCCCTTATCGTCGTTGTAGATGTAAGCTTTCATCTCGAACAGATCGATAATTCCCTTGAACTCATCTTCCTTACCAATTGGAAGCTGAAGGCAGATAGCATTTTTACCAAGTCTGGTCTTGATCTGATCTACAGCGTTGTAGAAGTCAGCACCAAGGATGTCCATCTTGTTGATGAATGCCATACGCGGTACGTTGTAGGTATCAGCCTGACGCCATACGTTCTCAGACTGAGGCTCTACACCACCTTTTGCACAGAACACGCCGACAGCGCCGTCCAGTACACGAAGAGAACGCTCTACCTCTACGGTAAAGTCAACGTGGCCTGGGGTATCAATGATGTTGATACGGTGCTCAAGAGCGCCCGGTTTCGGCTTGCAGTTCTCTTCCAGAGTCCAGTGGCAGGTTGTAGCAGCTGAAGTAATTGTGATACCACGCTCCTGCTCCTGTTCCATCCAGTCCATGGTAGCAGTTCCTTCGTGAGTATCACCAATCTTGTAGTTAACACCGGTATAGTACAGGATACGCTCGGTCAGGGTTGTTTTACCTGCATCGATGTGAGCCATAATACCAATGTTTCTGGTTCTCTCTAATGGATATTCTCTTCCAGCCAACGGATTTTCCTCCTCTTAGAATCTGTAGTGAGCAAATGCCTTGTTAGCCTCTGCCATCTTATGAACTTCTTCTTTCTTCTTCACAGAAGCACCTGTGTTGTTAGATGCATCCAGAATCTCGTTTGCCAGTCTGTCTTCCATGGTACGCTCGCCTCTCTTACGAGAATAAGCGGTCAGCCAACGAAGGCCAAGAGCCTGACGTCTGTCCGGTCTTACCTCGATCGGTACCTGATAAGTAGCACCACCGATACGTCTTGCTTTTACTTCAAGAACCGGCATGATATTGTTCATTGCTTCTTCAAATACTTCGATTGCTGGTTTTCCAGCTTTTTCTTCTACTTTAGCAAATGCGCCGTATACGATTTTCTGGGCAACACCTCTCTTACCATCCAGCATGATGTTGTTGATCAGCTTGGTTACCACTTTGTTATTGTATAACGGATCTGCTAAAACATCTCTTTTCTGAGTATGTCCTTTACGTGGCACGTTACTTCCCTCCTTAACCATCATTCGATTAAATCATCGGTACTCACACTTATTTGCAGTATGTCCGCGCGTGTAAATTCTCTATAAATCCGCAGCCGTGGGGATTTATGGAATAACGCACAACATTTCGCTTTTTTGTGATACTAGATATATCTCGAATTCGTTTTACTTAATTATTTCTTTTTCGGTCTCTTAGCACCGTATTTAGAACGGGCCTGTTTTCTGTTAGCAACACCTGCAGTATCAAGTGTACCACGGATGATGTGGTATCTGGTACCTGGCAGGTCCTTAACTCTTCCTCCACGGATCAGAACAACGCTGTGCTCCTGAAGGTTGTGGCCTTCTCCTGGGATGTAACTTGTTACTTCGATTCCGTTGGAAAGACGAACTCTGGCGATTTTACGAAGAGCTGAGTTAGGTTTTTTCGGTGTAGCAGTTTTAACAGCTGTGCACACACCTCTCTTCTGAGGAGAAGACATATCTGTGGATTTCTTTCTCAGAGAATTGTAGCTTTTCTGCAGTGCCGGCGCGGTAGATTTCTTTACGGAAGTCTCACGGCCTTTTCTTACTAACTGGTTGAATGTTGGCATTCCATTTCACCTCCTGATAGATTTCTCCGTGTGTCCCACGGGGTTTCATACGGCTGCTTTAGTTCAACATAATTGCTTTGCAGCTTTTGCGCGCAAAAAACAGTCTTTTACGCACGCTCGTTTATTATAGCGTCTGTCCTTTCAAAAGTCAAGGGGGAAATTCGCAAAAAATCGCGTATTTACGCGGCTTCTGCGGATTTCCCCCATTGATGCATTACTGTGCAAAAGTATTTTTTCTTCCTATTATAATCTCACCAGATTATTTTCTGACATTTTCTGTTTTTCGTTAAAGCGGACGGTTCCGGAAGGCCGGACACGCATCACACCGCTTCGGCTTCTCCTCACTCTGTGCATTGCCCCAGAGGTCACGCGCTTTCTCTTCGGCACACCCTTTGCACCAGGGAAACATGCGGACATTGCTGATGTAAAAGTTCTCAAAGGTTGTCTCGTCGTTGTTGATGTCAAACTGCTGCTTTCTCGACAGCTCTTCTGTATGTTCTGCAATCCAGGCCTTCTGCCCTTCGGTCGCCGGATACCCCGGTCCGCCGAGGACGTAATCCATATCGGCATGGAGATTTTCCGGTTCGCCTGGTTTGTGGAATCCTACAAATAAAATATAACCGCGGCGCAAAAGCTCCTGGATCGGCTCGTCCGTCTGGCCGTCCGAACCTAAAATCGCCCGCGCGGTCTGCGCATGAAAATTTTCTGTTTTGGGATAGAATTTCCCAGTTGGTGCTAAAAATCCATCTGCCATTTTCTTTTCTCCCATGTTCTCATTTGCTGTATGCTTTTCTATACCATAACCGATTTTTTCAAAACAGGCAAGGTTTGTTTTACTAGATTTTTTTTTTTATCTGTGCTATACTCTTTCCCGTGCATTTATGCAATCGGATTTTCCCGTCTTTTTGCGGGTGTCCGGACTGGTTCGTGAACTTCCCAGTATAAAAAACCAAGTATCTCAAAATTTTCATCAAAGGAGATTGGAAAATGAATGCAAGAAAACTGATCATCGACTGTGATCCGGGCATCGACGATTCTCTCGCCCTGATGCTTGCCGCGGCTTCGAAAGAGCTGGATCTTGTCGGCATCACCACAGTCAGCGGAAATGTACCCGCTTCTATGGGCGCTAAAAATGCCCTCAAAATTCTTTCTATGATTGGAAAACCAGATGTCCCGGTTTATGTCGGCGAGGAGACGCCTCTGGTCCGCGACTACGTGGACGCGATGGACACCCACGGCATGGACGGTCTCGGCGAATCGGGCTGGCCGGATGCCGAAGGCCTTACGCCAAACAAGGACGCTGTTTCTTTCCTGATCGAAACCTTAAAAACAACCCCTGATGTTACCATTCTTGCCCTCGGACCGATGACGAACCTTGCAAAAGTCATCTCCCGCGCACCGGAGTGCCTGACAAACCTGACGGCTCTTGTCTCCATGGGCGGAAGCTATAAGAGCCATGGAAACTGCTCCCCGGTTGCCGAGTACAATTACTGGTGCGACCCGGATGCCGCAGCCGAAGTATTCCGCGCGTTTTCCGAGCTGCCGCAGCTTGCAGGCAAAAAGCTTCATATGATCGGGCTGGATGTCACACGAAAAATTGTCCTGACGCCGAATCTTGTGGAATATATGAAATGCGTAAATCCAGGAGTCGGAACCCGCATTGAGGAGCTGACGCGCTTCTACTTTGATTTCCACTGGAAACAGGAAAAGGTCATCGGATGCGTGATCAACGATCCGCTCGCGGCCGCTTATCTTGTGGATCCGTCGCTCTGCAGCGGTTTTGATGCGTATACGCAGGTAGAAACCGGAGGCCTCTGCATCGGACAGACGGTTGTGGATGCCATGAATTTTTATCAGAAAGCACCGAACAGCCACATTCTGACGCAGGTCGATGTGCGCCGTTTCTTCCTGATGTTCTTTGAGCGCGTTCTCGGCGTGCCGCAGGAGGAATCCGCACCGGTTCTCGACCAGATTCTCACCGCACCGCCGGTCTTCCCACATGAGACGATGTTTCAGAAGGGAGGCGAGGCATGATGAATACTAACCGTACGTTAAAACTCACGACACTCGCGCTCTGCGGTGTCATCAATATTCTCGGCGGTACCATTGCTCTGCTGCTGCGTCTCCGGTTTATCTGGACTCCATCGGAACAGTTCTGGCAGCCGCTCTGTTCGGACCTGCTGCAGGCCTCGTTCCGGGACTGATCTCCGGACTCATTTCCGGGCATGACGAGTGATGTCTATGCGTTTTACTATATTCCGGTGCAGCTTGTCATCGGTCTCGTTGACCGGCCTTGTATTCCGCAGACTCCGCCCGTCCCATACGGCAGGATCCCGCAGCGAGAGTCTTTCCCTCCGCTCCATGGGCTGGAAGCTGTTTCCGGCAGCGCTTGTGATCTCACTTCCGGGTACTGTGGTAAGTTCCACAATCACCGCGGTTGTTTTCGGTGGAATTACTTCCTCCGGCTCCACTGTGCTGGTGCAGCTGCTTCACAGTCTCGGTATGAATCTGACTCTCTCTGTCTGCGTTGTACAGGCCATGACAGACTTTGTGGATCGAATGATTGTCCTTGCAGTCGTCCTCGTGATTCTGCCCGCCGTTTCTTCTGCTTTCGGCAGTCTTTCTATGAGAAGCAGAAAATAATCTGTACCAATAGCACAAAGAATCCTGCAAAAAATTCACTTTCTTTTTTGCAGGATTCTCATATTTTGGCATAACAAGAACTCCGGAAAAAAGGGAGGCTGCATCAGGAGCCATCCCTTTTCCGGAGTTTTTTATTTCTTCTTTAATAAAATCATTCACATGCGCGGATCCATACCTGCATTTCGCCCTCACCTCGGTTGTTCCACATATAATATGGAATCAGCTTCAGTTTCGTCTTTTCCTCTTCCTCTTTCTGATACAGATGATACAACGGCTGTTTTTCCGCATCGCCCAGCTTCATGCGACGTCCCTCGGCCGTTACGCACACAAAGTGCTCGCCCAGCTCATCGGCTGCTTCTGCGGTTTTTTCACCATTCACACAGAGTTTTGTCAAATGCAGATTCTTTCCGTTGTCTGCTTCTTCCATACAGTAAACAACCGGTCCTCGTTTTACAGCAACACGGCCGGCGTCCTCGCGTACAAGCGGATTGGATGCCAGAAGCTGGATTTCCATCGGGAAGTTCAGGCGGATCGTCTCACCCTTCGCCCATACTTTTGTCACATACAGATACCCGTCTTTTTCTTCCACTTCTGCGCCTTTTGGAATCTCTTTTTCATAAGAAGCACACCATCCCGGGATGCGGAATGCAAAGGTGTACGGCTCTTTGGTATCGCTCTCGCAGGTCACGAAAACATGGCCGTCCCACGGGAATTCGGAAGTGATGGATGCTTTTACTTTTTCTCCTTCCACTGTTCCACCCATGTACAAGTGGACAAACAGGGTTGTGTCGTTTTCCGTGTATGCGTAAGATGCAACTGAGCTTACCGTTCTTGCCAGGTTCGGAGGGCAGCAGGCACAGCCGAACCATTTCTGACGGATCGGTTTTACATGGAATTTCCGCTCATCCTTGTGACATGCCTCCGGCAGTACCTCCAGCGGATTGACATAGAAGAAGCTCTTTCCGTCGAGCGCCATTCCGGAGAGAACGCCATTGTAGAGGGCTAATTCCATCACATCCGCGTACTCTGCTTTTGCCTGAATCTCCAGCATGCAGCGAGCAAAGAACACAAGACCGATGGATGCACAGGTCTCTGCGTAAGCGGTATCGTTTGGCAGGTCATAGTTGAAAGAGAATGCCTCTCCTATATGAGTGGCACCGATTCCGCCGGTGACGTACATTTTCTGATGCACCATGTTGTTCCAGAGAGTTTCACAGGCTTTCAGCAGGCTCTCATCCTGCGTTGCCCTTGCCACATCCGCCATGCCGGAATAGAGATATACGGCGCGTACGGAGTGCCCCTGCACCTCATCCTGCTGACGCACCGGGCGGTTTGCCTGATTGTAGCTATATCGTTCCTCGCCCTCCGGGCAGGTCAGACCGCGCTCGATATCGTAATAGTATGGTTTTGTTCCGCGTTCATCGATGAAGATTTTGCAAGATCAAGATACTTCTGCTCGCCGGTCAGATCATAGAGACGCATCAGAGCCATCTCTGCAATTTCGTGACCAGGATAACCTGCTTTTTTACCCTCGCCGTGACCGAGTTTGCTGGCAATAAAGTCCGCGAAACGCTCTGCTGCTTTTAAGAGATGGTCTTTTCCGGTCGCCTGATAATAGGCTACGGCGCCTTCCGTCAGATGACCGAAGCAGTACAGCTCATGGTTGTCCTTAAGGTTTGTAAAAATCATATCCTGATCGTTGATCAGATAGTAGGTATCGAGGTATCCGTCTTCTCTCTGTGCTGCGCAGACAGCTTCAATTGCTTCATCTGCCGTTTTTTCCAGCTCCGGATCGGGATGCTGTGTCAAGGAGTACGCAACTGCCTCCACCCATTTGGTAAAATCGGTATCCTGGAACAGGAAGCCATAAAATCTTCCGTCCATTTTGCCATCCTTCGGCAGTGTCTCAAAAGTATCCAGCGGATATTTGATCTGAACAAATTTGTCTCCTTTTGCTTTCCGCTCTTTTTTCAACTTCACCGGCGCGGCGGTAGTTCCGCATACAGAAGCTCGGTGCTGCTCCTGGAACATTGTCATTTAAGGCATTCCACTGATACGGAATTACTTCGGTGCGGACAAGCTCCATCTCTTTTTTCCAGAATGCATCGGTAACCTGGACTTTTGCCAGGGATAATGGTTTGCTGAAGTTTTTCTGATCCATTTTTTCGGTCTCCTTTTTCATTTTCTTCCGCCGCCTCCTGGTTTGAAAAAGATATTTTCCTTGCTTTCAGATATGGGAAGCGTTACACTTCTTTTGACGGCTGTTTTCCTGTTTTTCTATAGTTTTATTTTAGCAAAACGGACCGCCGTTTAAAATACAAGAATGTTTGAAAAGGTTTGAAAAAGTCATATGATCTCTGTTTTATTTCCAGATGCCGCCTGTTTTACCTACGACCTCTGCGGCAAATTCCAGTCCCCGTCCCCGGAGTGGATGCACCTGACACGGAATCTCGTCAATTTTGAACTGATGGTTGTGACGGAAGGAACGCTTTTTATCGCGGACGAACGCCGCTCTTACGAAGTCCATCCTGGCGAATATCTTCTTTTGCCTCCGACCGTCCATCAGCACGGCTCGAAAAAAGGAAGCTGCGCTTTCTACTGGCTCCATTTTATCCCTGGTATCCCCTCCGCACCGATCATCGCTCCTTCTGACCCGACCGCCGGATCGGTTCTGGATGAGTTTCATGCTGCACCGCCATCCTCCTACCGCCTTGAGGACCTCGCTCCCGCCCAGCTTCCATCCAACTACCCCGAAACGTTATGCATCCCGCGCCAGGGAACGCTTTCGTCCCCGAACCGCGTCATCATCCTCATGAAGCAGCTCCAGGACACTTCCCTGCGTTTCCACAACACGTTCCTCAACAACAGCCTGACTGCCGCTGTTCTCGGCGAAATCAACTGCCAGAGCCCCTTCTACCGCACCTACACTTCCGAAACGCAGCGGACACAGATCCTGCAGGACATCATCAGCTACATCCAATACCACAGCAGCGAGTCCCTCAAAGTCACCGAACTCGCCCGTTATTTCGGCTACAACGACAAATACCTCTCCTCCCTCTTCCACGAGGGCACCGGGATGACACTGAAGCAGTTCATCCTGAAATCCAAAATGGACAGCGCAATGGCTGAGCTGACGGACACGAATCACACAGTCTCTCAGATTGCCTATAATGTTGGATTTCAGGATGCGCATAATTTTTCCACGGCTTTCCGAAAACTCACCGGGATGACGCCGGGACAGTACCGGAAGAGTTATGGGAACCGGAAACTTTCTTTTGAATAGGACGGGAGGATACGACCCCCAGGCACAGCGGAGCGTCCGCCCCCCGCGGTGCTGTTTCGGAGGGGAAGAGGCTGTAAGAGGCCGAAAATTTGCTAAAACCGGAACCGGGCTCCGCAAACTCCCTTCGGTCAAACAGTGCTGCGCCCGGTCCCAACGCAAATTTCCGCCCTCTAACATCCTTACCCCTCCTGCAAATGCACCGCGGGGGGCGACGCTCCGCTGCGCCTGGGGACCCATCTACGTTTTGGCGGACGGAAGTGATTTACTCAATGGATGGCTTCACTTATTCTTTAGAAATTTACTGTTTCTTTTAGAAAATAGACATACTTTGCTCACATTTCTTCCCTATACTATAACTTAGATAGTTGATGAACCACTCAAAACTATCTCCCCCCTCATTATGAAAGAGCAGCCCGCATATCCGCGGGCTGTTCTTATTTTTTGTCTTTTTGCACCCCACGTAACGTAAATGCCGCCTGCGGTCGGGGAAAACATCCCGACCGCAGGCGGCCTCACAATCTACCGTGGAATCACATTACTCTTCCGCAGCCTCAATCGCCGCAGTCTCAATAATAAACTTCACGCTTCCATCCATTCCATTTGCCTTACCACTGTAAGAAGTATAAGCGCATTTATCCGAATTCAGCGCCTGAATCCGATCCAGTACATCTCCCAGATCATCCTCAAAGGTGCTCTTCAGCTTGCTGGTACCCTCTTCTTCAAACTTCTTCGTACCGTCAGCCAGTTCTTTCGCCCCATCGGACAGCTCGTCAATACCATCAACAACCTTGCTGCTTCCCGATTTCAGATCAGAAGCTCCGCTTGCCAGAGTAGAAGTTCCATTTGCCAGTGTAGAAGCTCCGCTCGCCAGAGTAGATGCTCCGCTTGCCAGCGTAGAAGCTCCGCTGTTCAGTTCAGAAGCTCCGCTTGCCAGGGAAGAAGTTCCGTTTGCCAGTGTGGAGGCTCCGCTTGCCAGCTGGGATGCTCCGCTTGCTACCTGAGAAGCACCGCTTCTTAAGCTTCCGCTGTTTGCAGAAAGTTTTGCAGATCCATCGCTTAACTGGCTTCCCAGCTGTCCAAGACCTGCGGTCAGCTGTGTCGTGCCGCCCTGCAGAGTCGTAACACCCTCAACCAGAGCCGGTGCATTTGCTTTCAGCTGGCTTGCGCCGGAAAGCAGCGTATCATTGTAAGCACTCAGCTGAGTGAATCCTGCGTTCAGTGCATTGATGCCTGCTGTTGCTTTTGCAAAACTCTCATTTGTGCTGCTGTACAGCTGGCTCACACCTGCGGACAGAGTACCGATGCCCTTGTACAAAGCACTTCCGCCTGCATCAAGCTGTGCCACACCTGCGGTCAGTTTCTGCATTGCACCAAGATTCTGCTCAACAACTGCTTTATTATCGGTGATGGTCTGCATCTGTTTCTGCATGGTCTCAAGCTGCGGCATCAGAGCTGCAACCGTCTTCTGCAGATCACTGTACTGGCTCTTGATATCGCTCATCTTCTGCTGCATTGCTGCAAGACCGGAGAGATCCGGGCGCTCGATTTCGAAGTTCAGTTCCGGAAGAGTAATCTGCGGAGCTGTAACCGGAGTAACCGAAACGGTTCCTGCTGAAGCGGAAACGCTGACACTTCCGATCTGGTTTCTTGCTTTACTTAAGGAATCTGCAAGCTCTGTATTTCCGGCGCTCTTAGCTGCGGAAATCTGTGCATCCAGTGTAGCTGCTGCTGCAGAGAGCTGATCATTTGCCTGTTTTGCTGCATCGGCGGATGCCTGGCTTGCTGCTGTATCAGCTGCGCTCTGTGCTGCTGCTGTTGCTTCCTGGTTCAGCTGTGCTGCTGCTCCGTCTGCCCATGCCTGAACCTGTGCTGCCATCTGGGTTCCCATCTGCGTTGCCTGATTCGTGATCTGTGCCTCCAGACCGCTTAAGTAGCTCTCAAGTCCTTTGGACAGCGTATCCATCTGGCTCATCAGCTCGTTGCCGTTTGTCATCATGCTGTTGACAGATCCTGCGATTGTGGTGTTCAGAACCCCGGAGAGTGCCTCGGTCTCGGAGATCAGGGTAGAACCGGTGCTGGTCATACCGTCTACCATCGTCAGAAGGCTCTGTACATCGGTGCTCTGCAGCTGCTCGTTCAAACTGGTCAGTCCTTCGGAGAGCTGTTTTGCTCCTGCTAAAATATCATTCTCATCTTTTCCGTCGAGTGCTGCGTTCAGTGTTGCGATTGCACTGTTTACCTCGGTCAGGCCGTCTGCCAGAGGCTGAAGCTGCTCAGCGCCTGCTGCAAGCTGTTTCTCGCCTGCTACATAAGAAGCAACGCCGTCGGACAGCTGTGTTGTTCCGTCGGTGTACTGTTTTACGCCTGCAACGA
>ENA-OQII01000057-OQII01000057.1-human-gut-metagenome-genome-assembly--contig:-NODE-57-length-19504-cov-2.311916_pt1 | contig 19504 bp, 26 predicted proteins | sample MGYA00242577_ERZ504742 | MGnify/ENA primary metagenome ERZ504742 (study PRJEB26092, sample SAMD00036443) | human gut metagenome | host: Homo sapiens | study: EMG produced TPA metagenomics assembly of...
ATGAATGTATCTTTCAGTGTGTAGTTATATTTGCCTTCGATAGACTCTTTGTACATATCCTTCGGTACAGAGTTGTTGATGTCAAGCAGTGTAACTGTATCCTGGCTTACAACTGTTCCGATGAACTCACTTAATGTACCATAGATATCAACTTCACAGGATACCGGGATGCCCTGAGCTGTCAGACGGCTGTTTACATAGCAAGGAACGAATCCGAACTGTGTCTGGAATGCCGGCCAGCATTTTCCGGTCAGGGTTACGTATTTTCTGGATCCTTTGTGTGCTTCGATCCAGTCTAACAGGGTGATCTCGGGGGGGGGTACTGAGCCAGTTTCGGCAGGATTTCCGGTTTCAGGTTTCCTTCGCCGAGCTCTTTTGCCATATCTTCTACGACTGCCGGGATTCTCTCGTCGCCTGCGTGTTTGTTGAATGCTTCAAACAGGTCAAGCTCGGAGTTCTCTTCGATTTCTACGCCGAGGTTGTACAGCTGTTTGATCGGTGCGTTACATGCCAGGAAGTTGGTCGGACGCGGTCCGAAGCTGATGATTTTCAGGTTCTTAACAGCTACAACTGCAGTTGCAACCGGTACGAAATCTTTGATCATGGCTGCTACGTCTTCTGCATCGCCAACCGGGTACTCTGGAATGTATGCGTGCAGGTTGCGCAGTTTCAGGTTGTAGCTTGCGTTCAGAACGCCGCAGTATGCATCGCCGCGTCCGCCTACAAGGTCGTCGCCGGTCTCTTCTGCTGCTGCTACTACCATGCAAGGTCCGTCGAAGTATTTTACAAGCAGGGTTTCCTCGGTCTCCGGTCCGAAGTTTCCAAGGTATACAACAAGTGCATCACACTCTGCTTTTTTCAGGTCTTCGAGTGCGTTCATCATGTCGATTTCATTCTCGACGATGATTGGACATTCGTAGATTTCTCCGTCGTATGCTTTTACGACTGCTTTTCTTCTGTTCTCGGAAAGGCTGTTCGGGAAGCAGTCACGGCTTACTGCAACGATACCTAATTTGATTTCCGGTGTATTGTTGATCATTTTTGAAGATCCTCCTTTTTTTGGTTTTCTTGGTTTTTGGTTTCTTTTTATGTTCAGAACTGCTCTTTTGGGGCAGTGTTTCTGATTTCTGGTTTTGTCTCTGGTTTTATTTTACCGAGAGGTTTTCTCCTTTGATGCCTGCTACGCTTCCAGCGATGTTTGCATCCGGGTGGCTTAAGAGCCATTTGTTTCTGGCGAAGAGCAGGTCGTCTTCCGGGGTGTGTTTTTCTTCCAGGGTGATGTCGGTATTGGTTCCTTTTGGAAGGACTACGACGCATTTGAAGCCGCTGGCTGCCACGTTGCATGGTGCGTAGTGGAGGGTGGTTGCGTAGACTTCAATGGTGGTTCCGGCCGGGATTAAGAAGGCCTCCATTTTGGATGAGTCGTAGGTGTGGTCTTCGGTGATGTCCTGTTCTTTTCCGAGGATCAGGATCAGGTCGGTTACGGCGATGTTGATTTCGCTGTCGCGGTGGTATTCTACGGCGTTCAGTAAATGGTTGTGGCCGTTGCAGTAGCCGATCTGGATCGGCATGCCGCCGTAGAGGCTGTCGGATACGGACTGGGCGCTTTTGCAGGCTTCGAGGCTTTCAATGGCAGGCTCGTAGACTACGTCGTCGGGACATGGGGTCTCGGACATGGCGGTGATGATGTCGCTGACGTCGAGGTCTTTGATGACTTTGCCGTACTGGCGGAATGCTTCGTCTGTTACTTTCAGAATCTGCATTGTGTTGGTGCTCCTTTCGTACAATTAGTTTAATGATTGAACTAATTGTAATATAGCACTTGTATGTACTTCTTGTCAACATGTATTTGGATGAAAAAACGGGTAGGTTGACAAATAAGGGGGAGGTTGGTATACTTTAATACGTTAAAATAATAAGACGCTAGGGGAGCCTTTGGCTGAGAACGTGGGACAGGGATAAGCTCACGGACCCTCACTACCTGAACGGGATAATTCCTGCGTAGGGAAGCTGGAACGTGGTTTCGGAGGTGATTCGGGACTGTGTTTTTATGTGAGCCCCTCCAAGCGGAATGCGAAGGAGGTTTTTTTATGAGTTTTTTTGTTACTGCTGACGGCGGACTGACGACGGCCGGTTATGTTGGATGCGTGGTGCTGATGGTGGCGCTGGTGGTGATTGCTTCGGTTCTTTCTGCTCAGAAGAGTAAGGGGACGGGAATGGATGCAAGGAAGCTGGCGTTTTGTGCGATGGGGATGGCGCTGGCGTTTGTGACTTCGTATGTGAAAGTGTTTGAGCTGCCGTACGGGGGATCGGTTACGTTGTTTTCGATGCTGTTTATTGTGCTGATTGCGAACTGGTATGGGGCGAAGACGGGTATTCTCGTTGGTTTTGCTTATGGACTGCTGCAGTTTATCCAGGGGCCGTATGTGCTGTCGCTGTTCCAGGTGTGCTGTGATTATGTGTTTGCGTTTGCGGCGCTGGGTGTGGCCGGATTCTTTGGAAAGAAGAAAAACGGGCTGCTGATCGGGTATATTGTAGCTGTGCTGGCGAGGGGATTTTTCCATACGTTAGGCGGGTATCTGTACTGGATGGATTATATGCCGGAGAATTTCCCGCAGTCTTTAAAGGCGCTGTATCCGATTATTTACAACTACAGCTATCTGCTGGCTGAAGGTGTGCTGACGGTGATTCTGATCTCGCTGCCGCCGGTGAAGAAAGCACTGCAGACGGTTGCAAGAACAGCACATGGTGCAAATTAAATAGAATTACGTGAAAAAATCCGGGAACGCATGATTTTGCGTTTCCGGATTTTTTACGTGGATATCAAAATTTACTGAGCACTCTCCTCTGCGGCTGTGTCGGCGGCGGAGCTCATGGGGGTGATGACGATTGTTTTCTACGCCGATTCCGGTTTTTGCGGGTTACGATGTCTTCGATCTGGGCACGCTGTTCCTCGGTTACTTCTTTCATCGGAACGACGATGTCGGCGGTTTCGCCGGTCAGGTTTACAACGACGTCGGTGAAGCCTTTGGCTTCGAGGAGGAGTTCGGTTGCCGACTCTTTTTCTACGAGTTCCGTCATTTCCACCATGCTCTGGACGGCGCTCTGGCGCTCGGTTTCGGAGAGGTTGGTGTTGTTGATGATTTCATTTAAAGTGTCTTTGTTCTGGGAACGGATCTGTTCGCGGTCGATTCTGGCCTGGGCCATGTATGTAGATGCCCCGGCAAGGACTGCCTCTCCCGGCGTTTCGGTGACGGTCCGCGACGAGTCCCCTGCTGTGCCGGCATCCACCTCGTCGGTGATATCGGTGTCCAGGCTGGAGATGTCTTTTAAAACGGTGCTGGCATCCGCCGTGGTTCCGTCTGCCTTCTCCTTCGTGGACAGGGTACTGTCAGCATAGTTGATGTATCCGGCGACGGCGATCATGATCGCAAGGGCGGTGATGATGACCTGATTTTTCCGGAATTTTTTCTTTTTCCCGGCCGTCTTTTTCGGCGATGGTGTCTCTGCCATTTTCTCAGGTGCATTCATTTCCTGTTCTAATTTTTCCACGCATTTGACTCCTTTACTTCATTTTGACTACTTTAATCTTATTTGCGCCCACCTGAAATAATGCCATCACGGCCTCCTGAATCTCCTGTACCGTCACCGGGTTTCCCCCGCCTTCTGCGATGACGAGCACGCCGCGCACCGCCGGGTACTCCTCGGAAACCACATACGGCGTCTCGGCCCCGTTCTGCGTCTTTTCATAGACAGTTGCCTCATCCTGCGACGCGGATGTAACGCTTCCGGTCTCCTCTCCCTTCTTGTTTTCCTCCGTTGTGCTCCGCGTTGGGACATCTTTTTCCACAATCTTTTTTCCTGTGGATTCCAGCGTCACCACGACGTGCACTGCGCCCACACCGTCCATCTGGGAAAGTGCGTCACAAAGGCGCTGTTCCATCTCCTCCTGCACCGAAAGTCCCGCATCCCCCGCCGGACGCGCAGCCGTCTCCTGCGGCTGTTCTGTCTCCTCACTGGTCTTTTTGTTCCCGTCGGCAGCAGCAGGACAACGCCGATTGCCGCCAGCAGGAAGTACAGCATCCACTGCTCCTTTTTCTGTTTCCGGAAAAACGCCGCTGCCTTTTCCCTCATAGGCCTATTCCGAAATCTCTACCATAATATGCGCCGGATCGGTTCCGTAGACCTCACTTAAAACACTTTTGATCTCTGTCAGCTTTTCATCGAGCATTTTCCCGCTGTTTTTTCTGTTCTTCGCGGTAAATGCTCGTCTGCCGCATCGGCGCTTCAATGCGGATCTCTTTTGCCTCACCGGTGTTTCCCGGCTCCAGCGTTACCGAAACGGCTGCCCCCGGAATGCCGCTCTCTGACAGATACATCCGGATCTGGCGCTCCGTCTCTTTTTCCCAGGCGCCCACGTAATACTGTTTTTCAAAGCTTTCTGCACGAATCTGTACATTTTCCATTGCTGCTGCCTCCTCTTCCAGCGTCAGACGGTCGAGCGTCTGCGCCATTTTCTGCTCCAAACCTCCCGCTTTTAGCACGGGCTGGAAAAAAATCAGTACCATCACAATTCCAAGAAAAAACTGAACCGGCTTCTTGTCCTCCTTCTCCGGGATCAGGTTCAGCACAGTTGTCATAAAAATCAGAAAAATTGAAATATTCTTAAGCCACTGCAGAATCTCTTCTACCATGCCGCCTCCCGCCGCTGCCTGCCCAACTACATGCTAGAGCATGTCTGAAAAATCATTTCCGCAATCTGCAAGCCCCAGTTTGCGAAAAGCCTTTTTCAGACACGCTCTAGGAAAAAGTTCCCGCCAGGATTGCAATCGTCAGCAGAAACAGGACTTCTACGGTCAGAAGGAGACGCAGAAGCATCGCATATCCTTTTCCTGCCGCCGCAAGACATCCCGCGATCCGCTTGTCCGAGACGGGCTGCGCCGCCGCGGCGAGAAGGCGGAAGGAAAGACCCGAAACGAGAAGCTGAACGGCGGGAACCATGCCTGCTGCGAGCAGTACCAGCATTGCCGTCACGCCAAAGCAGTTGCGGATCAGCACCGCGGAGCCTGCCACCAACTCGGTTACAGCATTCACCGCATTTCCGATGCCGGGAATCATTCCGGCAGTCCGCCAGAGTGCCATCTGCCGCAGGGAATCGAGCGCCGGTGCGATCAGATTCCGGATCATCTGCATTCCCACAAGTACGCCGAGCGACGATTTTAAAAGGCCGTTCACGCAGGTTTTCCAGCAGCTCTGTCATATGGGACAAAATCTCCTCGCCGGAAAGATCGTTTACAAGGGCGATGAGCAGATAGATATGGATCATCGGGAGGACGAGGGCGAGCAGAAGCTTTTCGACAGCCAGAATCACTAGAAGGAGCATCTGATAAAACATCACGGCTGATGATGCACCACCGGCGGCCGCGGCCGCCAGATAGTAGGATGGCGTCAGAATCCGCATAAAAGCGACCAGCGATGTGATGACAGCTTTCAGGTTTTCCCCGCTCGACTGGAAATTTTTCAGAATCAGTGCAAGCGCAAGCAGATAGACCATATAAAAACTGGCGTCCCTGACCTGTTTTCCTTCAAAGAGAGAGGAAAAACTGCCGAGCACCGCGCCTGCCAGAACGAGGAGAAACAGCTCCTTCATCAGCCCCTTCTGCGCAAGGAATGCTGTTTTGGCACAGGAGAGAACGGCATTTCCGGCACGGAAAATGCGGAAGGGATCGCCATCCTGCAAAAGAGAACGCACCGTACCGGCAAAAGAAAACTGCTGGCTGGACAGCAGGCTGTCCACTTCCTGCTGGATTGCATCGAAGTCGAGTTCTGCAAGAAGTTCGTCCTGCGCTGCTGCTGCCTGATCCGTTTCGGTATCCCCCGCTTCTTTCTCCTGCTGTCCTTTCTTTTCTCTGACCGCCGCACGCTCCGTCTCCTGATCTGTTCCTACGGTGTCCAAACGTGATTCTTCTTCCAGGCTCTCCGGCACGTTTTGTACCGCTGCTTCGATTTTCTGCGTTCTTCCCGTTCCGAAAATGAGACACAGAAAAAGCAGCGCCATGCCCCATCCGGCTTTTTTACAGAAAATCATGAACCGTTTCCAGCAGAGCGAGCAGCACTGGCATACTGACGGCAAGGACCGCCAGGCGGGCGAACAGTTCAATCTGCCCTGCAATGGAAGAATAGCCCGCATCCTTACAGATCCCGGCGGAAAACTGCCCCACATACGTGATCCCAAGCATTTTCAGCAGCGTATTCAGATACGATGAGTCCACCGGGAGATACGATTTCATTTGTGCGAGCATGCCGAGCAGATACTGCATTTTTCCGACGGTCCCGGCAAGAATGCAGAGGCCGGCACCGACCGTCACAAGAAGGGCAAATTCCGGCTTTGCTCCCTTTACTGTGATTCCAAGCAGCACGCCCGCCGTGCCAAGCGCAGCGATCCGAAGTATATCCATATGATCCCCTCCGTTTTTTCTCCCTGCTCTTAAATTGTAAACAGTTGTTTGATGTCCTCAAACAGCGCGGAAATATAGGGAAGAATCCAGAACAGCACCAGCACAAGACCGGCAAGGCTTGCAAGAAATGCCTGTTCTTCCCGGCCGCTGTGTTTTAATACCTGGCACAGGACCGATACCAGAATCCCGACTGCCCCGATTTTAAATAGAATCCCGACCTCCACGCCTGCTCCTCCGTTTTCAGACACGCCCTAAACCAGAATCAAAAATAAAAAAAGGCCTCCCATGATTCCAAGACTCTGACAGAGCCTCTTCCTTTCCGGCAATCCTTTCTGCAGTTCCGCGATCCGCTGCACAAGGCGTGCCTCATACCGGTCCAGATTCGCCTTCTGCATGGCGCGGTCCCCGGTTCCAAGGCTGCATCCGGCCTCCTGCAGCTCTTCTTTTTCTTCTTTTGTAAGGCGTGTGTCCGCCAGGTGGACTGCCGTATTCTCTTCCAGAATCGCCGGCAGTGTCTTTCCGTCCGGGCGGCGCATATCCTCGGAAATATCCTGTAAAAATCCCGGTACGGATCCCGCATCCGCCTTCCCGTCTCCCAGAACGCATCCGGCAGCGGGGAAGCCGCCGTCACAATCTCTCCACGCAGATACTGGATAATTTTCTGCAGTGTTTCCAGATCTTTCACATGAGCCGACAGCGCCGCACTCTTTGCAAAGCCGATCCCGACGCAGGCAAGAGAAGCCGCCAGTAAAACTGCAAGCCGCATCACAAAAACGCCTCCCTTCGGTACAGTGTCGTTCCTCTTCCGTCAAAAATAGCCTGTACGCTTCCGGCGTGGGGTTTCGCATCCAGCACGATGTACCGCTCGAAAACGTGGGATTCCACGAGGCGGTTCAGGAGAGGCTTCTGCTTCATATCCTCCATGGAATTGCCATGCACGGTCGCGAGCAGCTTGCACCCGCAGTTAACGACGGACTCGATCGCACGGATGTCCTCGCCCGTTCCGATCTCATCGACTGCCACCACATCGGGCGACATGGCGCGGATCAGCATCATCATGCCCTCCGCCTTCGGACAGCAGTCGAGCACATCGGTGCGGATGCCGACATCATTCTGCGCAACGCCGAGATAGCAGCCTGCGATCTCGCTCCGTTCATCGACCACACCGACGGTCAGCCCCGGATACGGCGACTCCCCGTCCGAAATCTGGCGGATGATATCGCGCAGCATCGTCGTTTTGCCGCAGCCGGGTGCGGAGACAATCAGGGTGTGCAGGAAACGGCCGTCTTCCCAAAGGTACGGCATCACTCGGTCCGCGCAGCCCTTTTTCTCATGAGCAACCCGCACGTTGATGCAGGATATATGACTGATGCCTTTCACCTTTTCCCCTTCGATTACCGTCTTTCCGGCAATGCCGATCCGGTGGCCGCCCTCCACGGTCAGAAAACCCTGCCGCAGTTCATCCTCGTAGGCGTAGAGGGAAAAACTTCCTATGTAATCCATCGTATCGCGGATATCCGTCGGTGAGACAGGATAACCTTTCTCCCACTCCCCCGGTCAGTGCTCCGTCCGGGGGTCAGAAAGTACTCCTGATCCTTTGCGACCACCAGAAGCGGCGCGCCGGTCCGCAGACGGATTTCCTGCAGGTCATCGGCCAGCAGATCTGTGTTTTCAGAATTTTCCGTATATTCGCAGAAAACAGGCGCAAAAGTTCCCTTTGCTCCTGTTTTTTCTCTGGCGTAACAATATCCTTTTGTCTTCCTGTCCTTTTCATCTTCACCACCTCTTATCGTTATATATATGAGATGGCGGGACAGGTTATGCACGGTTTTTATGGTTCTATTCTTTTCATGCAGATTTTCACGGGCTCCGCTGCCCAGACGGCGCCTTCATATCCTTTCTCCGGACTGAAATGCGTGCAGAGGCCCTCTTTCTTTTCCGTTCCAAGAGAACCCGAAAGACCGGTTCCCCTCCACTTGCCGTAGCTCTCCTCCTCGGTCCAGATCCGGAAAAACAGCGTTTCAGCATTCTCCACTGCGGCAAGGCGTTTCTGGTCTTCGGCGGAAAAATCCGTTCTGCCATGCGCTCCCAGGCAGCGCGGCGGTGCTGCTGCAGATCCATGCCGATCGGAATGGAAGCAAAAGCGCAGGCAGCGTATTCCCCCGAATGAGAAATATTAAAACAGATCTGCGGATGCCCCGGCAGGTACGGTTTTCCGTGCGCATTCCGTTCGATCGTTATCTTTTCTCCATCCAGCCCATACTGTTCCTTCATTCCCATCCGGAACAGCTCCCATCCGCACTGCGAGAGTTCCCGTTCCAGCTCTTTTTTTTCGCCCTCCGGCTGCGTAATTTTTTTCAGATAAACTACCGTCTCCTGCATTCTGCTTCTCCCTCTTCATAGAAAAAGAGACCGCGAAGCCTTTCAACTTTCGGCTCCCCGGTCTCTTCTCGAAAATTCTTTCTTATGCGTTTTTACCGCAGCAGTATTTGTATTTCTTTCCGCTTCCGCACGGGCATGGATCGTTTCTTCCGATTTTTTTGCCTTTGTATTACAGTGCCGGATTTTTTCTTGCTCCATGTAAAGCGTTTTCTTCTGCTCTTCTGTGAAGATCTCATCCCACATCGGCAGGTTGTACAACCAGTCTGCTTTTGCGTCTACCATGTTTTTGTACAGAAGCTCTTTATCGTAAGCCAGTGTAACAACGGTATCCTCTTCCATCTCCTCGATCGGGTTCGGGATCACAAGGCTGTCGTTGATGCCGTCCAGGAAACCAACCATGGTCATAACGTCCACTTTGTATTTCTCTGCCAGCTCTTTTACGGTTCCTTTTACCACTTCATCCGGGTTGGAAAGAAGCTGCTCGTAAATGTTTTTCTCAATCAGGAAATAATTGGTCCAGAACTGCTGGAGCTGTTTTTTGTCTGCTTCCTGATTATAGGCGATATCACGCCAATTCTGTAATAAACTCATGTTATTATCCATCCTTTATCTGTTTCTCTGAGCGCGTTTTTTCGCGCCGTCCCCTAGCGGGATTCCGGTTTTTGTAACACGCTTTAGTATATCGGAAAGTCCGCAGAAAATCAACCTTTTTCTTCTTCCTGCTCCAGAATCGGGATTCTGGTATCGCCGAGCGGAATTCCCCTGTGTTCCACCGATGTAGAGAACACGATCTGCGTCTTCGTTCTTCCAAAATGCTGAAGCTGGCCGATAAACTGATCCAGCTCAGATGTCGTGTGGAACACAACCTCCATCAGCATCGAATAGTCGCCGGTCACGCAGTTGCACTCGATCACATTCGGGCAGTCGGTGATGTACGGATAGAATTCCTTTTTCCGCACCGGCTCAACCTCCAGATTGATGAATGCCTTGATCCGATAGTCGAAAACCTCCGGGTTCACACTCGCACGGTAGCCGGTGATCACCCCGTCCTTTTCCAGGCGGTCGATTCTCGCCGAAACCGTCGGCGAAGTGAGACTTACCTTGTCTGCAATACTTTTGAGCGGAAGCCTTGCATCTTCCTGCAGCAGTTCCACAATTTTCCGGTCTGCTGTATCCAGTTCACGTTTCATTCCCTCTCCTTACGTTCCTCCTGCTCTCCTTTTTCTTTCGGAGGCAGTTTCTTTACCACCGTATTTTCCACGCGGTGTTCTTTGACCCGCATGACCTTGATCCAGAGATCGTCGGTCTCGAGTTCAAACTGGCTGCCGTCATCCGGAACCGCACCGAGTTCGCCGAAAATGTAGCCGCCGAACGTTTCATATTCATCGACCGGCAGTTTGATCTTCAGTTCCTCCGCCACATCATCCAACGAGGCACTTCCCATGATTTTCCAGGTGTCTGTGGAAATCAGCTCAATTTCCGATGGCTGCCCGATCTCCGCCTCATCATTCAAGTCCCCGACAAGCTGCTCGATCAGGTTACGCACGGTGATAATTCCATCCATGCCGCCGTACTCATCCAGAACCACGGCAAAATAGTTGCCGGTCTTTTTCATGTTCTGGAACAGCGTGGCAGCCTTGATGTTTCAGGAACAAAATAAGGCTGTTTGATTGCTTCTTTACATGACATGATCGCGGTCCTTGGTGCGAAGCCGGAAATAATCCTTGGCGTCCAGAACGCCGATGATATCGTCCACATTTTCACCACAGACCGGGTAATAAGAATGGCGGCTTTCATGGATCAGCTGCTCCCACTCCTCCATCGAGTCTTCCAGCCACAGAAGATCTACATCGGTTCTGTGGACGCAGATTTCATCAATGGTCAGATCATCAAACTCAAATACGTTCTGAATCATATCTTTTTCTTCATTGTCGATCGCGCCTTTTTCGCTGCCGGCATCTACCATCATTCGGATTTCTTCCTCCGTCACCTGATCGTCGTCCTCATCCGGATCGATCCCCAGAAGGCGCAGGATACCGTTTGTCGATGCAGTCAACAGCCACACAAGCGGTGCAAACACTTTCGAAGCACCGCTTACAAGACCGGAAATCCCGAGCGCAATCTGCTCAGCCTTCTGCATTGCAATCCTTTTCGGCACCAGTTCGCCAAAGATCAGGGTGATATAAGATAAAAGCAGCGTAATCAGCACAACGGCAATCGCATCCAGTGTCTTTTCCGGAATCTTCATACCCGCGTCCACAAGAGCGGAAACGATTCGATCCGAAAAATTTTCTGCTGCAAAGGCACTTCCAAGAAAACCGGACAGAGTGATGACCACCTGTATCGTTGCAAGAAAACGGGATGGCTGTTCCGTCAGATGAAACAGCTTCGCCGCTCTTTTGTTTCCCTCCTGTGCCATTTTTTCCAGTTTAGCGTCGTTGCAGGAGACCACAGCGATCTCCGCGCAGGCAAATACCGCATTGACCGCTATCAATACGACCTGCAAAAGAATACTGCCGACTATGTCACTGTCCAAACGTTTCAAACCTCCTCAATATTATTTATGCATTTTTCAAAAATGCCACATAGGCCTTCTTGGCCTCGTAAACATCTGCTTTGCTGGTTACTTCCCATGGAGCATGCATGCTGAGAACCGGTACACCGGAGTCAATCACTTCCATACCGTACAGAGACATGATGTAGGCGATGGTTCCGCCGCCTCCGACATCAACTTTACCAAGTTCTGCTGTCTGCCAATTTACTTTTGCATCATCAAAGATAGCGCGAAGAGCTCCGACGTACTCTGCATTGGCATCGTTTGAGCCGCTCTTTCCGCCTGCTCCTGTAAATTTGTTAATTACGATACCTTTTCCGAAAAATGCAGCGTTTTTCTTCTCAAATGCTGCTGCATACAACGGATCAAACGCTGCACTTACATCGGAAGAAAGCATTCTGGAAGAAGCCAGACATCTCCGAAGTGCAAGCTCCGTTCCCTCACCTGCAAGTGCAAGCAGCTCTGCCATGGTGTTTTCGAAGAAATGAGACTGCATGCCGGTTGCTCCGACGCTTCCGATCTCCTCTTTGTCTACGAGCAGGCAGCAGGATGTCTTCTCCGGTGCTTCCACCTCGAGCATTGCGACAAGAGAAGTGTATGCGCATACACGGTCATCCTGGCCGTATGCAAGAATCATGCTGGCATCCATACCAAGCTCACGCGCTTTTCCTGCCGGTACAATTTCAAGCTCTGCGGAGAGGAAATCCTCTTCTTCGATGCCATACTTGTCGTTTAAGAGCTTTAAGGTCATGGCTTTCACTGCATCTTTCTCTGTTCCTTCCAGCGGCTGGCTTCCGATCAGAAGATCGAGGTTCTCGCCCTCTACTACCGTACTTGCCGGTTTGGTCTGCTGCTCTCTGGAAAGGTGAATCAGAAGATCTGTCACACAGAATACCGGATCGTTATCATCCTCGCCGATGACTACATCCACTACTTCGCCATCCTTCTTGGCTACAACACCGTGGATTGCAAGCGGAAGCGTTACCCACTGCCATTTTTTGATACCACCGTAATAATGGGTATCAAGATATGTAAATCCGTTGTCCTCATACAGTGGATTCTGTTTTACGTCAAGACGCGGAGAATCGATGTGCGCACCGAGAATATTCATACCCTCTGTCAGAGGCTTGGTTCCGATCTGGAACAGGGCAATGGCCTTCTTCATGCATACAGCATAAACCTTGTCACCCGGTTTTAACGCACGATTTTCTTTTACATAGGTGTCGAGGCTTACGTATCCGGCCTCTTCTGCCTGACGTACACTTTCCTTTACACACTCACGCTCCGTTTTTCCGTGATCCAGGAATGCGCGGTAGCCGGCGTTTAATTTTTCCAGCTTTTTCATATCTTTTTTCTTGTACTCATTCCATGCTGTTTTTCGTTCCATAGCTTTTCTCTCTTTCTGTTTTCTTTCTATGATCCGTTCGTATTTTTTTGCTCCGGTCATAATTGCGATCTCTTTCATTATAATCTGTTTTGATGGGAAAAACAAGGACTTTCGGCTGTTAGAAAAAAGACCCCACAGCGAACCGTTTTTTGGTTGCAGCGGGGCTTTTAAGGGGAGGATAAGTATTTCCTTATTTTTCTTTTGTATCATCGAACAGGGGAATTTCGATGACACTGTTATTCTCCCCTGAATGTTCACTTTTATACATTTCTTGTAATTATTTTTTGATCAACAGCAGAAAAATCCTCTTCCGCCGCAGCAACAGCAATTGCAGATGGCATTGATTGCCATACATTCACAGCACCATTTTCCGAGATCACCTGCACTTCTCTCGTAGCCATAGCCGCTTCCCATGTCGGAATACCACTGGCCGCTGCCCTGGAGCTGGCTTAAAAGCTGCTGGTACTGCAGATTCTGCGGTTCTAATTTGACTGCCATCTCGGCATCCTGCACGGCATTGATGTTGTTGCCGAGGCGCGAATTTGCGATCGCATGCAGGAAATACCATTTTCCGCTGCGGTCGGAAATGTCGTTCAGCACGTTCATCGCCTCGCGGAAGTGGCCGCTGTTGATGTAGTTGGCTGCCGCCTGCAGCCGCATTTCCTGCTCGGAATTTCCATAATCATTCCGTGCGGAGCCGCCGTTTCCGTACGCGCCGCCGAATGGGTCGAAGCCGCCGAACGGGCCATAGCCGCCGTAAGCATCTCCGCCATACGACGAACCTCCGCTCTGGTACGAGGTGCCGTGCTCGCGTTCATCCATGATCTGTTTGTACGCCTGCTGCACCTGTTTGAATTTTTCTCTGCTTCTGCTTTATTCGGATTATTGATATTGGCATCCGGGTGATACGTCCGGCTGAGTTTTCGGTATGCTTTTTTGATTTCATCGTCCGAAGCCCCGCGGGACACGCCCAGCACCTCATATGGATCTGTCATCAGTCTTTATTTCTCCTCTTTTTGGCGCTCTTTTGCGCTTTTTCGCATTTCGTATTTTTCCCAGATACCAGCATACAATATATTTCGCAGAATGTCTACATTTTCCAGGATCGGAAGTTTTTCAAATGCACGCGACGCTTCCGCCGTCATCATCAGCAGGATTTTTTCTGCGGTTTTCTCGAAGTCCGGCTGATCGGCGATGGACAGAAACGGGTTGTAGTTTCCGCTCTTTTTATCTTTTTCCACGTCATCAAGCGCATCCATCAGGTAAATGAATTTTCCGATGTAAAAGCCGACCTGGCGCAGATCATCGCTCCAGATGTCCTCCTCCGGAATATAGATCTCCGCCATCACCTCTCCGGTATAGCCCGCCGCAAGATCGAGGTCTGGATTGTTTTCCTTCTCGCATGCATGCAGCTTTTCGAGGTAATCCTGCACTGCTTTCGTCTGGCGCGGATACGATGCCTCGATGCGTGTCACAGATTTTTTCAAAGCCTTTGCCACTGTAAACGCCGCGTAGTTTTTCTCGTCCTCCCAGTCATCCAGCAGATTGTAATAGGCGAGCAGCACGTTCATGTCTGCGCAGTATTTTGTGTATTTGTTCCGCAGGCATTTATGTTTTTTGCCGGGATGAAGAAAGCAGTAATGCTCCTCTTCTTTTGTCTCACACTCATAAAGCCCGGTCAGCAGGATGGAAAGAAATGTCATATCAAACGTCAGCATCGCCTGACCCTTTTTTCCATACGCCTCTTTGATATCCTGACACAGACCGCAGTAGTATGCCTGATATTTATTGTAATCTTTGACTTTCAGGTCATCCTTTCGGATGGTCACATAACCAAACATGAATCGCACTGCTCCTTTTTATCAGGTGTTTTTGATAAATTTTGTTCCGCATTTCGGGCAGCAGATCTCGATGTGGCCTTTTCCTTTCGGCACACGCACCTGCTGATGGCAGGACGGGCAGCGGAAGTAGCAGTGCTCTTTATCCTTGAATGCACGGGTTCCGCCTCGGAAGAATCCGACGACGCGGTTTTTCAGTTCCAGGAATTTCTGGTTTTCCGCATACCGTTTGGAATGGTTCTTGGACATGATGCGCACATCCGCCCAGACGATCAGGACGAGTGCCAGGGTGTAGATAAGGGAGCTCCGTACAACCGCTCCGAAAATCATCATGGCAACTGCCGCCCACATCATAAAATTGCCCAGCTGATCGATGCCGTAGCGGCCGTACATCAGGCGGGAAAGTTTTTCTTTCAGTTTATCCATTTTGTTCTCGTTTCTCCTTTTTCAAAGTATATGCCAATACTCTATCCCTTTTGAGGGAAAAAAGCAATCGAAAGCGCCATTAATTTTTTCTAAAAAATTCTTAAAACTTGCGGTGGATGTTTCTTTTCAACTGTGCTACACTTGGTTATGTTTCTTTATATTTTATTTTCAGTAAACGATCGGAGATTTTTATGAAACGACTCAAACAGATCGGCGCCCTTCTCGCCATCGCGGTCCTGATCGGATTCGGGCTTGGCGCCATGATTTTTGCGTTTATCGACACGCCGTTTGCACACAAGGCGCTGACGGTCTGCCTCTACTGTGCGATTACCGTACCAGTGCTCATCTATGCCATGATGCTGGTTGCCAAGGTTCTGTCGCACCGCGATGAGAACGACAAATCAGACAAAGGAGAAAAACAGTCATGATTGATACCATTATTTTTGATGTAGGCCGCGTACTCGTCAACTGGGACTACGAGTCCTATCTGAAACGCTTTGCTTTCGGTCCGGAAAAACGAAGCAATCACCGCCGCAACCTTCGAAAGCCCTTACTGGCGCCAGTTCGACCGCGGAATTCTCACACCGGAGGAGATTGTAAAAGGATTCTGCTCCCTCGCCCCGGAATACACCGAAGAAATCAAAGAGGTTTTCGCCCACTGCGAGGAAACCATCACCCCGCTGCCGTATGCAGAAAGCTGGGTACGCTCCTTAAAAGAAAAAGGCTACCGCCTCTACATCCTCTCCAACTACTCCGGAGACCTCTTCGAGCGCACCAAAGAGAAAATGCCCTTCCTCCCCTACATGGACGGAACCCTCTTCTCCTACACCTGCCATTTAACAAAACCGGAACCGGAGATCTACCAGCACCTGATCCAGAAATTCTCCCTCACCCCGGACCGCTGCGTATTCCTACGACGACACCAAAGCAAACGTCGAGGCCGCAGAGCAGGCAGGGATTCATGGAATTCATTTTACGGGATATGAAGATGGCGTGGCTACAGTTGAAAAAAACTGGGCGTTCTTTAAAAAAAACAGGCTGCCGCATTCATAGCGTCAGCCTGTTTTTTTAGTATTAACTTACGCTTTCGCCGCCTCTTCCATCAGCCGCAGCATCAGTCCGACGCTGCCGACGTTATATCCGGCATAAGCGCGTCCGCCGATGTTTCCCGGCAATGCGAGGATCAGCAGTGGGAGTTTTTCTGCGTCGATTCCCATTTTTTCGGCGATCGCCGGGGCGTCGTCGGATGGGTCGAGGTAGAGGGACATATTGTGGATTGCTGCGCGGGCTTTCTGGAAAGTCGTGTTTTCCAGGTCGGCTTTCGTGCGGAGCACGGCTGCCATGGCAGCGTCTTTTGCGTTCCACTTCTCTGCGATTTCGATCAGCTCATTCAGAACATGCTCGGTCGGCTCCTCTCCGGTTCCGAGGAAGGCCAGAAGGATCGGGCCGTCTTTGGTGAGATCGTTCAGGGTATGCGCCTTTCCATCCAGATCCTCCAGCGTGATCTCCGGCAGTTCGATGTGCTCTAACAGCTCATCCAGCTCTTTTTTTCACGGTTTCCAGATAAATCTCTTTTTGCTTCTCCCGCCTTCAGTTCAAACACGCGGTATGCGGCATGTTGGTCACCGTTCGGCATACGCATACTTGTAATCAGACGATAGCAGCCCGGCTCCAGGGTCAGAGCCAGTGTTTTTGCCATTGAATGCGGTTTCTTCGTAATTCAGCGTCTCAAACACTGTTCCGTTCCACTTTCCGATGGTCCACGTCTGATAATACTTCCATGCGCTTCCATCCTCCGCATTCAGTGTCAGAACCGCACTTTCCGTTTCATCCTTCAAAACAGCAGCTTCTGTTTCCACACTGTGGAATGCCCCATCACGGTAATACTCCGGCTCCAGTGTCACCGGATTCAGTCTTGCCGCTACATTGAGGCTCCGGCAGATTGCCACGAACAGAATCTTCTGTGCCAGCGGACTTCCCTGTTTCATGGTAAGGACGCCGACCGGCGTTGCCATGATCGTGTCATACTCTTCTTCTGGATGGAAGGTAATATTCTTCTTAAGATAATCCAGAATCCGTTCCGGCTGCTCCACAAAGCTACGTTTTGTCTCCTCTTCAAAAAATCCGCGGATCATGCTCCGATACGGCGTCAGCTCCTCGAGGAAAATACGCGGGCAAAGAAGATCCTTCCTGAAAATCTCCTCCGGCAGATCCCCCTGCTCGCAGTCGAGATGATCCTCTAAAACGGATGCCTTCAAGTCCTTCGCATCCTTTAAAGCCAGCGAAAACAGCAGCTTCTTCCGGTTCGGATTTTCATCTTTGGAAAGGAATGTATAAACCTCCTCAAAATTCTCTCCTGCCCGGTGGAAAATCTCTTCCGCTTCCGGATACGCAGCAGCCTTTTTCTCATCAAAGCATGCTGCAAACCGTGCCTTCCGAAGCCGTTCCGCCTCTGCCATCCGTGCCGCATTGCGCTCCTTCTGCTCCTTTGTGGCAACGACATTCCGTACCGGCACCTCCTTCGGTGCCCGGATTTCCAGCGTCTGCCACCTGTCATCCGCTTCCGGAACCGCCTCTTCACGAAGCACCAGTTCCAGCGAATCCTCCTCCTCAATCCGCATCATGGCTTCCGCCCGGCGTATTCCGTCAAATGCCCGTACCCGGATATCGCCAAGGCCAAGTGTCATCTGAACTTCTCCGTCCGCATCCGCAATCATCACTGCAGCCGGGAAAAACTCTGCCATATTCAGGATTTCAACCGCAATATGCGCTCCTGCAGCCGGTTTTCCATTCTCATCCTTCACAAGAATCTTCACCAGCTTCGTTCTGCCATAAAAATCTGTATGGTTAAAGTAGTACAGCGCTCCTTCTTTTCCAAGATACTCCTCGTTACTTTCCTTCACATAATCCGAGAAGTTCCGCGTATGAATCAGAATTGCCCGATTCGCCGGACCCGAGAACCAGCCGGTATCCAGCACTTCTTCCGGCTCACAGGCGCCAAGGAAATGCCACTCGCCGTCCACAAACACCTCAACCCACGCATGATTGTCATCACAGTGCGCCCATCTTGGTGTATAGACCTGTCGCGCCGCAATACCGACACTCCGATACGCCGTAACTGCAAACGTTGACTCCTCGCCGCAGCGTCCCTTTCCACTCCGATACATTGTCATCGGAGATGCTGTTCTGCTGTCCGTTGCCTCATACGTTGCATGTTCCGCACACCAGTAATTAATCTCCAGAATTGCCTCCCAAAGGCTCATTCCGGCCACACGCCCCATAATCTGCTCATAAAAAAACGGTCTGCAGTCCGTAATATCCTCGGAATTGATCCGGCCATACAGCACATAATTTACAAACACATCCTCCGGCAGCTCCTTACACCATGCCACCTTCTCCCGCAGCATCAGCGCATGCTTCACGTACGAAAGAAAAAGGTCAAATCCATATTCTCCCGCATCCCTTACCGGCATCGTACCATACAGAAACTTCATCAGCACAGCCTCTTCTTCACTGCACTGTTTCAATTTTTCTTCGATAACAGGCATCACCGGAGCCAGAAGCTCTCTCCGTCTCTCAAATTTTTCCGTTGCATATTTTCTTAAATTTTCTGAGATCATGATTCTATCTATCCCTTCCTCTTTTTTTCTATCCGTCTCCACAACGTACATCCGCCCACCGGCGGCAGACGCCATGTGAAAAAGGATTCCTTGCGATTTTTCAGGAACACCGGAGCGAGGAGCCTTTTCACATACCGGCTGTGGGTCACTACGCTACATATTTTTCTTTATAAATGAAAGTAATTCTCCGCTGGGATCGCATTTATACTCCCAGAACATAATGCCCCCCATGCCCTTTTCTTTCAGGTACGCAATTTTCACACCCAGTGACTCGCAGTCCTCATAGCTGATAAATGTCTCCCCGTCAAACAGATACGGAACCTTCGCCTGCTCATCCCAATACCGGATAAATCCCCTCTTTCCGATCCAGCTCTCTTTGAGCTCGCCATAGTCACCGCCATATCCTCCGACCGTCTCTGCTTCCATTCCAAGCCCGTTGCGGCATCCGGCGCCTTTTACTCCATCCCATTTTCTGGAATAAAACGGTACGCCAAGGATCAGCTTCTCCATTGGAACGCCTGCATTTGCAAAACCGTTCACTGCCTTCTCCACACATGCGTCAAACAGGTTTCCCTCACTGTGATACAGCGCCGCATGATGTCCCGTCACCTTCTGGAAACCGCCCTGCAGATCATACGTCATCAGCTGCACATAATCCAGATACCGGGAGGCCTCCTTCATATCTGTCTGCAGTGCAAAGTAACATCTCCGCCGACTGCTGTCGTTACAAGCATGCCTTCTCTGTACGTGTCCAGTGTCTTCCGAAGCTCCGCCAGAAGCAGCGTATAATTCTCTTTATCCGATCTGTCCGACGCAATTCCTGCCAGTGATGTGCCCGG
>ENA-OQII01000061-OQII01000061.1-human-gut-metagenome-genome-assembly--contig:-NODE-61-length-18820-cov-2.762103_pt1 | contig 18820 bp, 18 predicted proteins | sample MGYA00242577_ERZ504742 | MGnify/ENA primary metagenome ERZ504742 (study PRJEB26092, sample SAMD00036443) | human gut metagenome | host: Homo sapiens | study: EMG produced TPA metagenomics assembly of...
GGAGAAATAGGTGTTTTAAAGAAATAGAAAACAATTTTGAAGATTATATTTACATATTAAATTCATTTATTCAATATATAGTGGACAATTATTCCGGAAATATAAATCAAAAAGAAATTATGGTGGGACAACATCTTATCCACAAAGAACTGGGAGAAGGCATCATTACTGATATAGATGGTGAAGAAATATTTTCGGAAGTGACTATTCAATTTGCAAATTGTAAGAAAGTCATTTATAGAAATCAGATTGATAAAGGAGATTATCATAAGGAAATAAGGAACATTAAAGAGAACCTTGCTTCCGATACATATAGTAATGTGATAATAAAATCTGTATATAATCGTTTAGTAGTAGAGTGAGGTTAAGAAACAAGGCGAAGCCGATACGCCGTAGGGAAGTTTTTGACGGAGCGTTTATAGATCGCTAACAAAAATTTATTAAGGAGTGTTGATATGTGTCAGGCTGTACAGGAAATGTGTGATGATGCAAGAGCAGATGGCAGAACACAGGGGGTACAGAGGGCGAAAGTATTGGGCTTCAGAAACAGGCGCTGCTTACCGCACAGAAAATGCTCAAAGAAAGCAGATTTACACTGGAAGATATCTCTAATTTTTTCGGGTTGCCGCTGGATGAGATAAAGAAATTACAAATGAAATAACATTCTTAGAATTATGTAAACAAAACCAAGGGATTGCCACCAAGCAATCCCCTGAAATATTTCATATGAAATTATAAAATTATTTCGCTTCAGCTTCAGCGCCTTCAGCGTCCTCATCCTCTTCCGGAGCTGCCTCATACTCACCGATATGAACAACAACTGCATCCTCAGGAGTGATGAAGTGGACGTGTTTGCCTTCCGGGATCGGGAGGTCTTTTACATGGATATCACGGACGTCTGCAGGATAGCCGTTGAAGTCGATGACGATGGTGTCAAGAAGGTTGGACGGATCTGCTTTGTAGTGAATCTCTTCCATCTCCTGCTCAACGATACCCTGAACCATGTCGGTGTGCTCCAGTTTAACAGCGACTGTTGTGGAAACCTTCTCACCGGCTACCAGTGCCTGGAAATCCAGAGCCATCAGCTGTTTTTCAATTGGATTATAGTCAATATTTTTTACCAGGGCATCAACTTTTTCGCCTTCGATGTCCAAGTAAACCTGTGTACCTTCTTTATTTGCTTTAATGAATTTGGCTGCCTCGGCACCGTTAAACTGAAGTGCTACAGGCTCTTTCATTTCTTTTCCACTAAGAATTCCTGTGACGTAACCCTCACGTCTTAATTTTTTAGCTTTTACATTCGGGTTTCTTTTCTCTGCTTTCAATGTGATCATGTCAAATTCCTCCTCCTGATGCATGGATTCCGGTAATGTTGCTGTTCGCGCTGTTCGCAGTAACACGAATTCTGCATTTCTTTTCTGACTGGGATTATTATAGCACTTCTCGGACGAGGTGGCTAACAAAAAGTTAGAAAATTTAAGAACAATATTTTGTATTGTTTAACTTATGTACAAAACTTCAAGGGTAAAATTAGACAAAAACAAAGCATATATTTGAGATTTTACAGAAAAAATTAAATAACATAAAAAATTGCACAAATTAAGTGATCATAAAAGCCTGAAAGTTGGCATTTATCTGGAAGAGAGGCAAGTATTAAATATGAATATTCTATTTTTATTTGATTCAGATATGCGAGGAGACGGGAAATATCCATATTGCTGACATATTGGAGAGAGCTGTTGTGATCAATGTAATAAAAATTGGAAGATATGATGCAGGACAGAGATGACGGCGAAAGAAGGTGGCAACATAACACGATGGGTATTTTACTCTGGAGAAAGAATTTAACGGAATTGCATATAATTTCTGAAACAATTTAACATACAATTCACAAAGCTTTATCTCAATCACGATATCTGAACAGCCGGAAAAATCCTATACTACAAACTATGTGAGCGAGAGAAGAGAAAGGAGATAAATAATGTCAGAAATTGCACTTAGAAATGTATGTAAGCAATTTGATTCGGAGCATTACGGTGTGAAGGATTTTAATCTTGATATACATGATAAAGAGTTTGTGATCTTTGTAGGTCCGTCCGGATGTGGAAAATCCACCACTTTGCGTATCATCGCAGGCTTGGAGGAGATCACAGACGGTGAGCTGTGGATCGACGGTGAGCTTTCCAATTATCTGGAACCGAAGGAGAGGGGAATGTCCATGGTGTTCCAGAACTATGCCTTATATCCGAACATGACAGTTTATGGAAATATGGCATACGCCCTGAAGATCCGTAAGCTTCCGAAGGATGAGATCGACAGAAAGGTCCATGAGGTGGCAAAGATCCTGGAGATCGACCAGCTTCTTGACCGGAGGCCGGCGGCTCTTTCCGGCGGTCAGAAACAGCGAGTTGCCATTGGAAGTGCAATTATTCGGAAGCCGAAAGCCTTTCTCATGGATGAGCCCCTTTCCAACCTGGATGCAAAGCTCCGTGCTCAGATGCGTGTGGAGCTTGTGAAATTACATAAACAGCTGGACACCACCATTATTTATGTAACGCACGACCAGACAGAGGCCATGACTCTTGGGACTAAGATCGTGGTCATGAAGGATGGTCTGATCCAGCAGGTGGGAGCGCCGCAGAGTATTTATGACAATCCGGTAAATCTTTTCGTGGCAGGCTTCCTTGGTTCTCCGTCCATGAACTTTTTCCGGTGTACGGTAAAAGCAGAAGAAAATAATCGCACGGCCCTTCTTCTGGATGATGCCAAAACTGTGAAAAAGGTTTATCTGGACGGAACCAGAGGAAAACAGATCGTAGACAGATATAACGGCAGACACGTGATCCTCGGAATCCGTCCGGAGGATGTACATGTTGCATCTACATTTACAGGTGAGAATGCAGGTACTGTTCACTCTACAATTAACGTATATGAGCTTCTTGGAGCTGAAGTATTCTTATACTTCGACGTAAACGGAACTCAGGTTACAGCACGAGTTGATCCTCGTACAACAGCTAAGACCGGTGATCCGATCAAATTCGCATTCGATATGGAAAAATCTCATTTCTTTGATAAAGAAACAGAACTTACAATCTGCAACTAATTTTCAGGAATCTTTAATAAACCCGGGGAGTTTTCCCCGGGTTTTTATGTTATAATATAGAATTGGCTGCCTGATTACTTCGATCAGACAATTTGCAAGGATTGCTATAAGCTGACTCATACCCCAAAAGAAAGGATTGACCTAATGAAAATACAACAGATTTTACAGAAATGCCTGACAGACTGGAAGAATATCAGCCAGATTGATTTCTGTCTGCTGGATTCTGATAACCATATCTTTCTCTCTACCTGTGATAAAAAACTTCCTGCAGAATCAAAACTGGAAGAATTTCGCCAAAGCAGTGCCCTGTGTGTTTCCAATACAAGCTGCTGCCTGTATAAGATCATGGAGAACCATTCCATCTCCTATATTCTGATCGTATGGGGAAAAGCAGAAAGTACTGCTACCATCGGAGAGCTGGCCGTATGCCAGGTACAGAGTCTCCTGGCTGCCTATGCAGAGAAAAGCGACAAGAATACCTTTATGCAAAATCTTCTCCTTGGTAGTTATTCCGATGTAGATGCCTTTAACCGCGCCAAGAAACTGCACATTGCAACTTCTGTTCAGCGTGCCGTATTTCTTGTGGAAACCAAACAGACCAAGGATGAGAACGCTCTCGCTACGATCCGGAATATTTTCTCTGCCCGTACCAGAGATTTCATCACAGCTATTGATGATACAGGGATTATCATCATCAGAGAATTACAGTCTACAGAAACTTATGAGGATCTGGAATCAATTGCATATATGCTTGTAGATATGTTAAATACAGAAGCAATGACTTCCGCATGGGTTGCCTACAGTAATCTGGCAGAGGATATTTCCAGGCTTCCAGACGCATACAAGGAAGCACATACAGCCCTTGAAGTAGGCAAGATTTTCTACGCAGATAAAAATGTATTCGGATATAACCAGCTTGGAATCGGCAGACTGATCTACCAGCTTCCTGTTTCCATATGTGAAATGTTTATCGACGAGATCTTCAAAGAGGAAACTCTGGATTCTATTGACGAAGAAACCCTGATCACCATCCGTACCTTCTTTGAAAATAACCTGAATCTCTCCGAGACCTCCAGACAGCTTTATGTACACAGAAATACTCTGGTGTACCGTCTGGAGAAGCTCGAGAAGAGCACAGGACTCGACATTCGTAAATTTGACGATGCGCTGACCTTTAAAATTGCCATGATGGTCGTAAGCTACATGACGTATATGAACAACAGCGAAAATCTGTAAAACCGTTCAGAGCCGTACAGGATTGCGGGAGTGCAAAGCACGGAGCAATCCGGGTATCGAAGGGGTCAAAAGACTTTTTGACCCTGACATTTTATCAACAACAAGAGGAGAGGAACGACATGATTGAATTACTGAACACAGGTGCATACCTTGTCAACGGAATCGACATCATCCCGGATACAGAAGAAGGCCGCGCGGAACTCAAAGCGCGTACCGGCGCTGTGCCGTGTCCGGCGGATGCTGCAAAAGAAACCATTGCCTATGGAATCTTAAAAGACCACAATGTTTCCGGCAACATGGAAAATCTGCAGATCAAATTTGACAAACTTACATCGCATGACATTACTTTTGTTGGAATCATTCAGACCGCGCGCGCGTCAGGACTGGAAAAATTCCCGGTACCGTACGTGCTGACCAACTGCCACAACTCCCTTTGCGCAGTCGGCGGAACCATCAACGAAGATGACCACATGTTTGGTCTTACCTGTGCGAAAAAGTACGGCGGCGTCTATGTACCGCCTCATCAGGCAGTAATTCATCAGTTTGCCCGCGAGATGCTTGCCGGCGGCGGAAAAATGATCCTCGGATCCGACTCCCACACCCGTTACGGTGCACTCGGAACCATGGCCATGGGCGAGGGCGGACCGGAACTGGTAAAACAGCTTCTCTCCAAAACATATGATATCGCTATGCCGGGAGTGATCGCAATTTACATGACAGGCGCACCGCAGCCGGGCGTAGGACCGCAGGATATTGCACTTGCCATCATCGGTGCAGTCTTTGCAAATGGTTACGTAAAGAACAAAGTTATGGAGTTCGTAGGACCTGGCGTATCTTCCTTAAGCGCAGATTACCGGATCGGTGTGGACGTTATGACAACCGAGACAACGTGTCTGTCCTCCATCTGGAGAACCGATGAGAAGATCAGCGAGTTCTATCAGATCCACGGCAGAAGCGCAGATTACAAAGAGCTGAATCCTGGCGCGGTTGCTTACTATGACGGCGTTGTAAAAGTAGAACTCGACAAGATCAAACCGATGATCGCGATGCCGTTCCATCCGAGCAATGTTTATACCATTGAAGAGCTGAAAGCAAACCTCGATGACATCCTGAACGATGTAGAGAAGAAAGCAGCCATCAGCCTCGACGGAAAAGTTCCGTTCACTCTGAAAAATAAAGTACACGACGGAAAACTCCTGGTAGACCAGGGAATCATCGCAGGATGCGCCGGCGGCGGATTTGAGAACATCTGCGACGCAGCCGATATCCTGAAAGGCCACAGCATTGGCGACGATGCGTTCACCTTAAGTGTTTACCCGGCAAGTACCCCGATCTATATGGAGCTGGCAAGAAACGGAAAACTGGCAGACCTTTTGGAAACCGGTGCGATCGTAAAAACCGCATTCTGCGGACCGTGCTTCGGCGCAGGCGATACTCCGGCAAACAATGCGTTCTCAATCCGTCACTCCACCAGAAACTTCCCGAACCGCGAGGGATCCAAGATCCAGAACGGTCAGATTTCTTCCGTTGCCCTGATGGATGCACGTTCCATTGCAGCAACCGCAGCAAACAAGGGATTCCTGACCGCAGCAGACGAGTTCACCGGAACATACACGAAACCGGCATACCATTTCGACAAGAAGATTTACGAGAACCGTGTCTTCGACAGCAAGGGTGTGGCAGATCCGTCTGTAGAAATCCAGTTCGGACCGAACATCAAAGACTGGCCGGCTATGCCGCAGCTTGCCGAGAACCTGATTCTGAAGGTTGTTTCCGAGATCCACGATCCGGTTACGACAACCGACGAGCTGATTCCATCCGGCGAGACTTCTTCCTTCCGTTCCAACCCGCTCGGACTGGCAGAGTTCACCCTGTCAAGAAAAGATCCGGCTTACGTGGGACGTGCAAAAGAGTACAGGTCGCAGAGAAAGCCATCCAGGAAGGAAACTGCCCGGCAGAGGCACTTCCGGAACTGAAACCGGTCTTCGCAGCCATCCATACCCAGTACCCGGATATCGACAAGACAAACGTCGGTGTCGGATCCACCATCTTCGCTGTAAAACCGGGCGACGGCTCTGCGCGTGAGCAGGCAGCTTCCTGCCAGAAGGTATTAGGCGGCTGGGCAAACATCGCCAACGAGTATGCAACGAAGCGCTACCGCTCCAACCTGATCAACTGGGGCATGCTTCCATTCCTGATCCCGGAGAGAGATCTGCCGTTTACAAACGGAGATTACATCTTTGTACCGGAGATCCGCAAGGCAGTGGAAGAGAAAGCCGATGTGATCAAAGCGTACGTTGTAAAAGACGGAGCACTTGTTCCGTTCGAGATGACGTTAGGCGCGCTGACCGATGATGAGAGAGAAATCATCCGCAAGGGATGCCTGATCAACTATTATAGAGGATAAGTATTTGAGAAAGAGCTGTGTGGCAGGAGAAAAGTCTGTTTCATAGCTCTTTTTCTGCGCACTTATTTGAAATAAAATATCAGAAAACAATATAAAATTCAGAAAATAAACACAATAATTAAGAAAAGGAAAAGCGATATAAAAAAACAGTAAAAATATTTTAAAAATGTGTTGACAAATGCTGGCGAATCTGTTATATTAAAATCACAAAGAAACAAGAAAACAAAAACCTAACCAAGAGGTACAAAGAGAAAGACTTGGGACCCCCTTTTCAAGAGAACAAACCATTTTCATAGAAAGAGACGAGAAATCTTCTATAGAAGAATGGAAAAAAAGGGAAAAGGAAGATGTTCTTAAGATGAGAGACTTCCGAAAGGAAAGAAAACCTGAGATAAAGATCCATACAAAAGAAGTTCGAAAGAAAACCTTTTGATAAACATGAGATCAGAGCAGATCTTAGGAAATCCTAAGGAAAAGATTTTCGGAGTGGAAATCTTAACCGCAAAGGAAAAGCCTCTGAAAAAGAACATCTTCCCGAAAAAAAGAAAATCTACAACAGGGAAATGGAAGAGAAACGATCTTTGAAATATCAAACGAAAGCGAAAACAAAGATCACAGATCGGTAAAGAAAGAAAACCAGTGAAAATCCTTGAAAGTAGAGAAAAAACTGAATATGGAAAATAAAGAAAAAGCGGTCGCTGTATCAGAAAAAATGATTGGTATGGCGATCGCTTTCTGTGTTGTGTAATTCGTCCGCCGGGCATGTTTTTCTTGACAGATGCGGCGGAAATGGTGCATACTTCTTAAAGCATAACAGCGGAGAAATCCGTGTATCGAAAATAAGAAGTCAGGACAGGAGAAGAAAGTGGCTGGATTTTGCAGAGAAGATATTTTAATGGAAGATAACGATATTCTTGTTGTTCACAAGCACGCGGGTATGGCAGTGCAGAATGCGCGGATGGGACAGATGGATCTGGAGCATGCGCTGCTGAATTATTTGGCGAAGCAGGCAAGGGCGGAAACACCGGGTCAGGCGCGGACTCAGATTCCATATCTGGCGGTCGTTCACCGGCTCGATCAGCCGGTTGAGGGCGTGCTGGTGTTTGCGAAAAACAAAGACGCCGCAGGAAAACTGGGACGGCAGGTGAAGGACGGGACGATGAAGAAAGAGTATCTCGCCGTCTGTGAGGGAAAAATCGAAAAACAGGGCGTGCAGAAGTTTGAGGATTTCCTTGTAAAAGACGGACGGAGCAACACATCCCGCGTCGTACAGCCAGGCACCGCCGGAGCGAAAAAAGCGGTGCTGGAATATGAAGTGATAAGGACACAGGAGAACCGAACCCTGGTGCAGATCCACCTCGGAACGGGCCGCCACCACCAGATCCGCGTCCAGTTTTCCCATGCGGGATATCCGCTGGCGGGTGATGCAAAATATGGGGCGAAGGAGAAAGGATCTCTGGCGCTGTGCGCGCATCATCTCGAGCTGAAGCATCCGCGGACAGGCAAACGGCTTTCGTTTACCGTAAACCAGAAGGTGAAATCTTCCACAGCTTTGTGTAACTATTCAGAACTATGTGAAATTGCAAAAAAGTTCAGAAAATCATAAGAAACAGGACTGGACTATTTTACGGTTTGTGTATAATAGAGAAAGGTTATGTAACAAAACTGTAAAAAGTAATGGAAAATGATTCATCAGGCAAAGCAGAAAGGGAGAATTATGAAACGCAGAATGATTGCAGTACTGCTTTCCGGAATCCTGCTGTGCTCGGCAGCTGGATGCGGAAAAGAAGCAGTGACAGACAAGAGCACCGCAGCATCGTCGTCTCAGGAAGTGACAGAAACTCCGGCGGCAGAAGAAAGCCCGGAGGCCTCATCGTCCAGCGCAGATTCTACAGCAGAGTCAGCCAGTGCATCCACATCTTCTGAAAGCTCTGGAGATGAAGGAAAAGAAGCAGACAAAAAACGAATAGAAATCACCGTTCCGCACAAAGACGGCATGGAAGCATTGTACGACACCGTGGATGGACTTACCGTTGAAAAAGGCTCTTACATCGCCGTGGTTGCAAAAGACTTAAGTGCCGGTTTTTGGAAAGCCGTAAAAGCCGGTGCGCAGCAGGCACTTGACGATCTGAACGCCTCGCTTGGCTACACCGGAAACGACAAAAGTTTATATGACATTTGAAGGCCCGGAAAATGAAAGTGACACCAACTCTCAGATCAATATCATCGACTCTGTCATTTCGGAAAATCCGGACGCGCTGATCCTTGGTATCATTGACCAGCAGTCGGGACAGGCACAGATGGAAGAGGCTTCCGACAGCCAGATTCCAGTCATCATCGCGGATTCCGGTATCGAGAGTCGATCTGATCACCTCGACATGTGCGACTGATCACGCAGCGGCAGCAAAGCTTGCGGCAGATCATCTCTGTGAGGCCATCGGCAACAGCGGAGAGGTTGCGATTGTTGCACATCAGTACAACACCGAGAGCAGCGTAGAGCGCGTGGAAGCATTTAAAAAGAGATCGAAGAAAATATACCGATGTGAAAGTGGTTCAGGTGAATTACGGAGATGGAGAAGAATCCATCGCGGACATGCTGAAAAATACACTTGAAACCTACCCGGCTCTGAAGGGCATCTTCTGTACGAACGAAGACATGGCAGACCAGACGCTGGATGCGCTGGCAGATATGGAAAATACTGAGCAGATTCAGATTGTCGGTTTTGATTCCGGTGAAAAACAGCAGAAAGCGATCCAGGAGGGACGCGAGTACGGTACCGTAACGCAGAATCCGTACGGTCTTGGCTATGCGGCAATCGTGGCGGCCGTCCGCGCGATTCAGGGACTTCCGGTAGATCAGAAGATCGATACGGGATATCAGTGGATCGACAAAGACACGATCGATCTGGAGACAAATCAGAAGTATCTTTATAACTGAAAATCAGGATAAAAAATGAACCCGGCAGACAAGGGAATGTTCCTTTGCCTGCCGGGTTTTCTGCGCTGCAGTGCGGATTACGAGTTCTGATCGTCTTCGTAAATTCTCTGTACCTCTTCGGAAATCTGCTGCCGGATCGCGGAGAGATCGACATCCGGGATGCCGTCCTCGGTGATCTGCGGTTTGGAAGGAGAGGTATACGGCTTCGTGTCGCCCATGGAAGCTTTTGGGGATGTTTCTTCTTCGTCAAACTCCTCCGGAGCGGCCGGTTTTGCGGATGGCCGGCGGCGGATGATTTTCGGAAGATCTTTCTCATCGTCGTCATCGTCAGGTTCTTCCGGAACAAAACGGAAATCGTACATGGTGTTCTGCGAAACACGGGTACGGTTCGACGGTTTCTGATAGCTGCGGTACGGATCTCTTGCGTTGCCGGAAGAAGAGGAAGAGGAGCCGCGGCGTTTCTTTTTCTTCTTTCTGGATGGAAGAGGGTCGAAACCGGATCTGCGCTTCCGTCTGGCGCGCGCTTTTGCACGGTGTTCGCGTTCTTCTTCGTCGTCATCCTCCCAGTAGTCCGCCTCTTTCCACGGTTTAAACTGGAAGAGCATGCCTGCTGCGGCGAGAATGGCAGAGACAATCCAGAACATCATGTTCAGATCGAGGTCCTTGAAGAAATATGCCATGCGGATCGTCGTGAGGGCGCCGCAGATGGAGGTGACCAGGATTACGGAAATGCGTTCGAACGGAACGCAGATCAGGCTGATCACGAAAGCGACGAGGGCGACGAGTCCATAACCTGTGATATCGTTTGGATTAACGAGATGCCAGAGGCAAAAGCCGACGAGCCCGCAGATCAGAAGAAAAAGTCCGATCCGGTAGAGGACGAAGGCAATGATTGCGGTCAGAAGACCGGTGCCGACGGCAAGCGCCAGGGTGATCGTCGTGGTCTGATTCGTGTAGGTACCCGCTGCATAACCGGCGGCCGCGCCGAGAAAAAATCCGGGAATGACGCTCCAGAGTTTGCGGAGCGCATAGCCGAAGAAACAGTTCAGCAGGGCAAAAACAATCACAATCAGAAGAAGCTGCTGCTGGTAAACACCCATGACGTCCCGGACTTTATCGAGACCGCCAAGCAGCGTGTTGATGTTAAAAGCTTGCATATTCAGATTCATGATATTCACTCCTATATGATGTATCGGAAAAATAGATACAGGTTGTATTTTAGTACGGAACGGCGGTTTTGGCAAGTGAAATTGTGTTTGAGATCTGGAAAACGGCAGAATGGCGGCGGTGTGCATATGGTATAAGGAAGAGCAAAAAGGAAATAAAACAGGCATGAATCAGGATAGAGTGTATGAAAATAGAAGAAATTCCTATCAGGGAAATCCGATGGAGCGGCCGGAGCCGTTTTTTGCGGCACAGCCCTTATGGGGAAGAAGTATGGAGGAGCAGCAGGAAGCGCGGGAACGGCAGCGGATGCAGTCGTATTATTCCCGGACGGCATCTGATCTGCAGCGGCTGGTGGAGGCAGAGTGTGACCGCATGGATTACCGCGGCTGCATGATGTACGACGAATTCCCGGACCGGCTCATGATGGAGCACACCTGCCGGAATATCGCACGTCAGTACGGCAGGGAAAACGGCGGGAAGGATGAGAAAACGGCAGAAGAGGAACTGCTCGATTTGATCGGCGTTCTTTTTTATAATGAAATGTTCCGGAGGCGGAGCAGGAGGAAACATTATTACAATCTGTGGCTTTAAACCGCGCTATAAAGTAATAAGAGGGTAACACATTTTTAATAATTTTTCTGTTGTGGTTTTGCGGAAAACAGATTACAATATTAGCGGGGTTGTAAGGGGCTTTATTACACATGTTTACAAACGATTCAGAAAGTTTGGAGAGTATAAATGGAATTACAGAAATTATTACAGGATGAAATCCGGGAAGGGCTGTACCGTATCACGATCAGCGGCCCAAGAGGGGACAGTGAAGTGTCCAAAGTGAGAATACGCCCGGTTGAAATAAAAGGAAAACTGCTCTTTCAGTGCCAGGAGACCGTCGGCACGAAGGAGTTTCATAAAAATATGACAAAAGACGATGTGATCACCCGGATCAGCGACTGGATGAACGGAACCTTCAAGCAGATGCAGCTTGAATCCGACACCTGCACAGCATCCGTTCTGGTCAGCAAAAAGGGAACGATGACGATCAAAAAGAAACCGCATATGAAAGGAACCGGCAAACCCGTCAATCTGGCGCACAACCGGAAGAAACGGTATATTCTGGAAGAAGGAATCCCGGTTCCTTTTTTACAGGATCTCGGTGTTATGACAAAAGAAGGCAAAATCGTGCGGACCCGCTACGACAAGTTCCGCCAGATCAACCGCTTTCTGGAGTTCATCGAAGATATCCTGCCGCAGCTCCCATCGGACCGCGAGATCACGATTCTCGATTTCGGCTGCGGAAAATCGTATCTGACGTTTGCGATGTATTATTACTTCCGCGAACTGAAAAAACTGGATGTCAATATCATCGGACTTGACTTGAAAGAGGATGTCATCGCAATCTGCAACGGACTGGCGGAGAAATACGGCTATGAAAAGCTGCATTTCTATCAGGGTGACATCGCTTCTTATACCGGCCGCGACGAGGTCGATATGGTGGTGACGCTGCACGCGTGCGACACGGCGACTGACTATGCGCTGGAAAAGGCCGTCAAATGGAATGCAAAAGTTATTCTTTCCGTTCCGTGCTGCCAGCATGAGCTGAACCGCCAGATTGCAAACAAAGAACTGTATCCGATCATGGATTACGGCATCTTAAAAAGAGCGCATGGCGGCGCTTCTGACCGACGGAATCCGGGCAAAGCTTCTGGAGAATGCAGGCTATGAGACACAGATTCTTGAGTTCATCGACATGGAGCACACGCCGAAGAACCTTCTGATCCGCGCGGTAAAACGCCAGGAAGGCTCGAAAAAACTGCCGGAAGAACTGAAAGTGTGCATGGAAGCGTACCATGTGAAGCCGACACTGGCAGACCTCCTCACAGAAAAGGAGGAGCCGTGATGAATAAAAGAGCAGCAAGGATTCTGATCCTTTTTCTTGTTTTTGCCGCATCAGTCGGTGTGTTCACACACCTGATGAGCCACGAGACGACGGAGAATGCGACCGATCTGGACGCAGCGAGTCTTCCGGTGCTGTACATGAAGACCGCGGACACGACAGTGAACCGCATGTACGGATACCGCCAGGAGATGAACGGCGTAACGACAAGAGAAAACCTGACACCGCTGCCGATGGACCGTTCGCTTACGCTTGAAATTGATGCGAAGGGACAGAAAATTATAAACGTGACCTATACGGTGGAAAGCACAGACGGCGGAGCGCTGATTGAAAACTCGGTGCTGAAATCGTTTGACGAGGACGGAAGCTATCTGAAAGCAGACTTCCAGTTAGAGACCGCGATTCTGATGAATCAGGAATATACGCTGAAGCTCGAGGTTGCCTACGGAAACGGCCAGTCTGCCTGGTATTACACCCGCATTGTACAGCGCAACGGCGTGGAGGTCGGCGATTATCTGGCCTACACGCAGATGTTTGCGCAGACATGCCTGGATAAAACGCAGGCGGAAGCGCTCGTTCCGCAGCTTGAGCCGGATGAGACGGGGGATAATTCTTCGTTCCTCAATGTCAACATTCATTCCAGCCTCGACCAGATTTCCTGGGGAAGCCTCGCACCGACGATCGTACAGCAGCCGGTGCAGCAGATCAAAGAAGCGAATGAGACGACGACCAGCATCAAACAGGAGTACATGATCAGTGCGCAGGATGAGAACGGACAGACGGAGTATTATACCGTAAGCGAGTTCTACCGGATGCGAGAGTCCGACGGAGAGATTATTCTGCTGGACTTCGAGCGGAGCGCACAGCAGATCTTTGATCCGGAGCTTGGTGTTCTGACGAAATCCGGCATTAACCTCGGTGTGACCGGCGAGGATACCAAGTATGTGACGAATACGGCAGGTGATATTGTCGCATTTGTAGTAAACGGTGATCTCTGGTGCTACAACCGCAGCGCCAACAAGACGATCCGCGTTTTCAGCTTCCGTGAGAACGGCAGCATGGATGACCGGGAACAGCACGGAGAGCATGATGTCAACATTGTACGTGTGGATGATGCGGGCGATGTGACGTTTGTTGTTTATGGCTATATGAACCGCGGAAACCACGAGGGTGAAGTGGGAGCAGCCGTTTACTATTATCGCGCCGAGCGGAATGTGGCAACCGAGGAGATTTTCGTTCCGGCGGATATTTCCTACGAGATGCTGAAAAAACAGCTCGACCGCCTCTCCTACGTCAACAAGCAGAGAGAGATGTATCTCTATCTGAATGAGAACCTGTGTAAGGTAGATATTGAAACCGGCACGACGACGGTGGTCCGGGAAAGTATCCCGGAGGACTGCTTTGTAGTATCGGAAAGCCAGGAGAGCATCGCGTGGATGGATGCGGACAATGCAAGCAGTGCGATGAACATCACCGTGATGAATCTGGAGAGCGGGGAAACGCAGCGCTTTGCGGCGGATGACGGACAGAAGATCCGGGCACTTGGCTTTATCAATGAAGACTTTGTCTATGGTATGGCAAACGACAGCGATATTTTAAAAGATATTTCCGGCAATGAAGTTTTCGCTATGCATACGGTGCGGATTGTCAGCATCGACGGAACCGTGAAAAAAGAGTATCACCAGGACGGCTATTATGTGACAGGCGTGTCGATTTCGGACGGCCTTCTGGAGCTGGACCGCGTGGTACGCCAGGAAAACGGCTATGCGGATGCGCCGGAGGATCACATCATGAACGGCGAGCAGCAGAGCCAGGAACTGGTGACGGGCCGCCTGGCAACGGTGGACGACAGAAGAGAGCAGCAGTTCCTTCTGGAATTCTCGACGAGCGGCAAAACACAGTCGCTTCTGACACTGACACCGAAATATATCTATTCAACCTTACGGACCGATCTTACGATGTCGTACGACACGGGCAGCGCAGATCTTTACTATGTATATGGAAAAGGAAAACTGATCGCCATTTTAAGCTCCCCGGCCGAGGCCGTACAGCTTGCCGATGAGAATGTCGGCGTTGTGCTGAACAGCAGCCAGTCCTATGTGTGGGAGCGCGGAAACCGCCAGCAGGGCATGCGCCTCGACGAGACAACGATGCCGTCGGGATTTCAGAGTGCATCTCTGGACGAAAACGTGCTGAAGGAGTCACTCGGTGATGATTACGAACTGCTGAACCTGACGGGCTGCACAAGAGAAGAAATTCTCTACATGATCAGCAGCGGCTACGGCGTTGTTGTAAAGACCGGCGCGAACGAGAGTTCTGCTTCTGACTGGATACGATATTTTTGGAAATTCCTGGCTGTATAACCCGGCAACGGGCGAGACAACTGCACTTTCTGACGATGACAGCGATGCATTGTTCGCACAGAACGGCAATGTCTTCATCAGTTATATTAAAAAAGTAAAGATCGAGTGATTTGCGGGGTTTTCTAATGACGCAAAAAGTGCTAGAATAAAGAAAGCACTATGAATATTTTAGGGAGAAAAAAGACAATGAAACTTACAACCATCCGAGAGATTTATAAAAACCGGGAAGTATACCTGGACAAAGAAGTAACCGTAGGCGGCTGGGTGCGCAGCGTACGTGATTCCAAAACCTTTGGTTTCATCGTTCTGCATGACGGAAGCTATTTCGAAACCCTGCAGATCGTATACCACGATGAGATGGAAAACTTCGCTGAGATTTCCAAAATGAACGTCGGCGCAGCCATCATCGTAAAAGGTACCCTCGTTGCTACCCCGCAGGCAAAACAGCCGTTTGAGATTCAGGCGGCAGAAATTACCGTAGAGGGCGTTTCCGCACCGGATTACCCGCTGCAGAAAAAACGCCACTCCATGGAATACCTTCGTACCATTTCCCATCTGCGTCCGAGAACCAACACCTTCCAGGCAGTATTCCGTGTTCGTTCCCTCTGCGCCTATGCGATCCATCAGTTCTTCCAGGAGAGAGACTTCGTTTATGTCAACACCCCGCTGATCACCGGAAGCGACTGCGAGGGAGCCGGCGAGATGTTCCAGGTAACCACCATGGATCTTGACAATATTCCGAAAACCGAGGACGGCGCTGTTGATTTCACACAGGACTTCTTCGGAAAGAAGACAAGCCTTACCGTAAGCGGACAGTTAAACGGCGAGACCTTTGCACAGGCATTCCGCAATATCTACACCTTCGGACCGACTTTCCGTGCAGAAAATTCCAACACCACCGCCATGCAGCAGAGTTCTGGATGATCGAGCCGGAAATCGCTTTCGCTGATCTGGAGGACGATATGGAGCTTGCTGAGGCAATGCTGAAATATGTCATCCGCTACGTTATGGAGCATGCACCGGAAGAAATGCAGTTCTTCAACAGTTTCGTGGACAAGGGACTGATCGAGCGTCTGAACCATGTCGTAAATTCTGAGTTCGGCCGTGTAACCTACACCGAGGCTATCGAGCTTCTGGAGAAAAACAACGACAAATTCGATTACAAAGTATACTGGGGATGCGATCTGCAGACCGAGCATGAGCGTTATCTGACCGAGCAGATCTTCAAGAGACCGGTTTTCGTTACCGATTATCCGAAGGAGATCAAAGCGTTCTACATGAAGCTGAACGATGACAACAAGACCGTTGCCGCTATGGACTGTCTGGTTCCTGGCATCGGAGAGATCATCGGCGGAAGCCAGCGTGAGGACGACTACGAGAAACTGCTTGGCCGTATGAAAGAGCTGGGACTTGCTGAGGAAGATTACGGATTCTATCTGGACCTCAGAAAATATGGTTCTACCCACCATGCAGGATTCGGACTGGGATTTGAAAGATGCGTCATGTATCTGACCGGAATGGGCAATATCCGCGACGTCATCCCGTTCCCGAGAACAGTAAACAACTGCGAGCTGTAATTACGAAAAGTGATATAGAAACTTAAAAAATACGGATGCCGGGTGCAGTGGAATCCAATGTGGATTTGGTGCACCTGACGTCCGTATTGTAGTAATAGAGAAAATGAATCCAGAAAGGGGTATGCGCCTATGCGGTTTATTCATATTGCGGATGTGCATCTCGGCATGCAGCCGGATGCGGGATTTCCCTGGAGCGAGGAGCGAGGGGAGGCCATCTGGGAGAGCTTCCGGCGGATCATCCGCCTGGCCGGTCGGGAAAAGACGGACTTTCTGCTGATTGCGGGAGATCTGTTTCAGTGCCAGCCGCTTCTGCGGGAACTGAAAGAGGTTAATGATCTCTTTGCTTCCATCCCGGAGACGATCGTCGTGCTGATTGCCGGAAACCACGATTATGTGAAGCGGGAGAGCTTTTACCGCGGTTTCGACTGGGCAGACAACGTGGTAATGCTCCTGTCGCCGGAGCCGGAGTGTGTTGAAGTCCCGGAGAAGAAGACGGCGGTGTACGGATGCAGTTACGACAAAAAAGAGATTCTGGAAAACCGGCTGGACGGCGTGCGGCCGGAGGGAAAAATGAAATATCATCTGCTGCTCGCGCACGGCGGCGATGCCCGCCACATGCCGTGGAATCCGGGCCGCATGGCGCAGGCTGGGTTTGATTATATTGCGTGCGGGCACATTCATAAGCCGGGGATTCTTATTCCCGACAAAATGGCATACGCAGGCGCACTCGAACCGACGGATGAGACGCAGTTGGGGCCGCACGGCTACATCCGCGGAACGGTGGACGAGCACGGCACGCGGATTCAGTTTGTGCCGTTTGCCAGATATGAGTACGAAGATCTGGTGTTGAACGTGACGGAGGATCTGACACAGTATGCGCTGGAGACGAAGCTGAAACAGGAGCTGGCGCTGCGGGAGGATGGGAAGATCCGAAAAATCATCCGCCTGAAACTTGTGGGACACCGTGCCGCCGAGCTGGAATTTTCTCCGAAACGGCTGCTGGACTGCGGCAGAGTCATCTCCGTGGAGGATGAAACACGTCCGGCGTACGATCTGGAACAGCTGAAGAAAACGTATGGCGCTAGTCTGATCAGCGCCTATATTGAAGCATTTAAAACAAAGACGGATGCGCAGTCACAGAAGGCGCTCGACTATGGTCTCGAGGCGCTGCTGGCGGCACGCAGGAACGGCTGAAAAAAAGATTGCGGGAGGCGTAGAAGATGAAAATAGAAAAACTGGAAATCCGCAATTTTGGAAAAATGCAGAACCGCACACTGGAATTTTCCGATGGGATTCAGCTCATCAGCGGGGAAAATGAGAGCGGAAAATCGACCGTCCATACCTTCATCCGCAGCATGCTGTTCGGCATGACACGCGGGCGGGGGCGGGCGGCAAAAAATGATGTCTACAGTCGTTATGAGCCATGGGAAAATCCGGCATACTATGCGGGAGAGATGGTGCTTGAAAGCGGCGGCAAACGGTTCCGTCTGACACGGAATTTCGGGCGGCAGAACGCCAATGCAAAGCTGGTGTGCCTGACGGACGGCGAGGTGCTCTCCGTGGAGGACGGCGATCTTTCCATGCTGCTCGGCGGTGTCAGTGAGATTGTGTATGATAATACGGCTTCAATCGGGCAGTTAAAAGGAAGAACCGAGGAAGGGCTTGCGGATGAGCTGCGGAACTATATGGCAAATTACCAGGGGAGCAGCGATGGAGAGCTCGATGTGGCGGCGGCGCTGGATCTGCTGAAGCAGAAGAGAAAGCGCCTGGAGCAGGAACAGAAAAAGACGCTGGCGGGACTGGAAAAACGGAAGGAAGAACTTGAGACGAAAATTTCCGTTTTTACGGAGGAGTGCCGTCAGAGCGAGGAGAATCTGCAGCAGGCGAAAGAGCAGATGAAGCGGGATATTTATCAGAAGGATGTGCCGATCGAACGGGTGCGGAAGATGAAAAAACGAATCTCGGAAGAGCCGCAAATGGGGTGCCGCGTGCGTGGCGCTGGCTGGATTTCTCTTGTTCTTATGCATTCTGCAGTTCTTCCATATTGATTCGCTGCTGACGAGAACGGGACTCGGGTCTTGCGATTGCGGCGCTCTTAGTATCTGGCGTACAGTCTGTTCCGTCACCGGAAACGG
>ENA-OQII01000062-OQII01000062.1-human-gut-metagenome-genome-assembly--contig:-NODE-62-length-18178-cov-5.354163_pt1 | contig 18178 bp, 15 predicted proteins | sample MGYA00242577_ERZ504742 | MGnify/ENA primary metagenome ERZ504742 (study PRJEB26092, sample SAMD00036443) | human gut metagenome | host: Homo sapiens | study: EMG produced TPA metagenomics assembly of...
CCTAGTTGTAGGCATCCTGTGCAACGCTCATATCGTTTGCCTCTTTATCACTTTTACTGCCTGATGCTCCAATCTGAGGATCTCCTGTCAGGATTACAGAAAATGTATCTGTAGCGTGTGTGGTGTATGTATACTCATCTGACCATATGGTATCACCATTGTCCGAATAATTGTCTGTATACTGATAAACATACTTTGTATTCGGTTCAAAAAACCGTTGATGCTTACTTTATTTGAAGCAGCATAGACTTCCCCCTGCCAGTTTTCTGCGCTTATATCTGTTGCAGTACCCTTTACAATCTGCGCACCTGCCTTTGAGCCATCCTTCCATACCATCACAGCCGGTGTGCCCTTGGTCTTTGAATACCATGCAAAGCCCAGATCATTTGCTGTAGAGCCCGGTGTAAGTGCAATCTTATTGGTATTGGCAAAGTCCTGTGTGCCACCCTGCCATGTACCGGTTAACCAGCTCTGATAATCTGCTGAACCTGTTGTTGCCGCATTAAAAGCCGCCTGACCTGTTTTTGAATCTGCTTCACCATAAGCATAAGCCGGAATTGCCGGTGCCATGGTAACTACCATTGTTGAAACTGCTGCAAGGATCATGCCCTTCTTCAGTATGTTCTTGTTCTTTCTCATATTTTCCTCCACAAATTAAGTTAGTGTATTTCACAGCTGCTGAAATTACTATAACTTAAAGTTGTAAAGTCGAAATGGGGTGGATGTAAATTGGGGGTAAAGATTAAATTTCGTAAAACATATGTGAAAGAAATATTTTTTCCCATTGCCAATCCCCTTCCTTATTTCTATAATATTAACATACCATATATTCAAATGCAGCATATTAAGAAAGGGGATTTTCAATGGACACTTTTTCAGAAGTTTTTAAGGCTATCGCAAGCTACCCGTGGCAGGTAAATGTGGGGTGCTTTCACTAATACCACTGTACATCATAGATTTTAAGTTTTTCTGCAAACTAAATATTGGTTTACAGCGCAAGATAGCACTTGCAAAGGAGCGCGGACATGTGGCGAGAGGCATGATTGTGAAGGAGGATGCAAAGAGGCTCGTTGTCAATAATTCACAATCCGCTTACAGCTACTGGGCTGCCAGATACACATATACTGTAGACGGAAAGGAGTACCGCAAGCGTTTTTCATGCGATAAAAGACATAGCACCCGTTCTGAGCTTAGGACTATCATAAATGTGTACTGGCTTGATGACCCGAACAAGCCTTTCTGGGACTATAGTAGCGATTCACTTGGCGCATGGTTTGGAATTTTTACGATATTGTTTCCATGGATTGGGGCTATACTTATCATACAGCTGTTAGGCGGTGCCGATGCAATAGCGCAGTACAATAACAGTCGGATGTGATACAGTCTCAGGCACCTTATAGCCTGCTTCTCTCTTTATTTTTTCAAACTCACTGAAACCGGCTGCTTCCTAAGCACCGGCATTGTGTATATCTTCACCAAAAGCGGTATCACCATGATAAACCATACAAGCGGCTCTGCTACTATCACTCCTGTATAGCCAAGCAGTGGCACAAGTGTGAATGCAATGACAATCTTTCCTACCATCTCAAGTGAGCTTGATACAAGCGGCGTAATCTGCTCTCCAAGCCCCTGCATTGCATTTCGCACTATACATATAACAGCGGTCACATAATAAAACAGAGTGTCAAATTTGAGATAATTTGTGGCATTTTTTATAACAATAGGATTATTAGTGCCTGTTACAAGCTTCACCAGCCACGGGCCTATAGTGTAGCTTGCGATAATTGCCATCGTACACCATATGCAGGTATAGAATATTGCCAGTTTTATGCCCTTTTTCACTCTGTCTACTTCTCCCGCTCCTATATTCTGCCCACAGAAGGTCGCCATTGTCTGTCCGAACACGGTAAACATGACCATGAATATCTCCGATATCTTTCTGGCAGCCGTGTGAGCTACTATAATATCCTGTCCCAGTCGGTTTATGGCGGTCTGCAGGGTCAGCGAGCCTATATTTACCAGCGAACTCATAAATGCCATAGAAAGACCTGCCTTAAGCATTGTCATTTTCATCACGGCTATTACTTCAGGAGTCATATTATTCTCGCTGTCTTTACATTCTGCTCCCTCGGTATCACAATTTTCGTCGCTAGATTTCAGGTGTCTTCGCAGTAAATGACTGTCAAATAAATCACTGCGGGACAATCTCAAAAGCTCATATCTTTTTACCATATATACAAAGCACACAATAAACGCAATAACCTGTGCAAGTACAGTGGCAATCGCAGCGCCCGCCACTCCTGCCTTCAGTACGACCACAAAGAAAATATCACCTGCCATATTCAGACAGACCGAGACGGCTAGTATGATAAGCGGCGTAACTGTATCGCCCAGTGCCCTAAGTGCCGCCGCACATGCATCATACAAAAATGTCGCTACAAGCCCTGCTATTATAATAAAAATATATGACACAGCCATTCCCATCAAATCATTTGATACATTTAAAAATCCAAGAATCTTACGCAAAAATAACAGGCACAATACCGTTATAGCAAGCGCTATTATGCATCCCATTTTAATTGACAGTGCAAACGATTTCTTTACACCGGCGTAATCCCTTGCGCCAAATTTCTGGGCTGTTATTATGGCAAATCCATTAGCTAAGCCCATCAAAAAGCCTATCATCAGATTGCTTAGTGTCGTGGTGGCTCCGACTGCTGCCAGTGAGTTTTCTCCCAGATATGATCCGACTATTCTCGTGTCAACTATACTGTATGTGAGCTGGAGTATATTTGCCATAAATATTGGAATGGCAAATGCCAGTATGAGTCTTGATGGTTTTCCTTTTGTAAGGTCTTTCATGTATGTATATCCTCGCATATTTCAAAATATTTTCATCAATATATTAGCAGATAAATTTTAAAATTCAATCTTTTTAATCTGTAATATAATCATTTCTGATCATACTAAAATATAAACAACAATATATAGTTTATATACACTATATTTATACACATATAATTTATATGCATTCTGTTTACATGTATTGAATTTATACGTATCATATGTTATATATACACTGTAGAGAGGTAGATAAAAATATGCCGATGCTTTTACCAATATGGTTTCAGTAGATGTTAAGGCATATGCCAAAGCTTAAGGCTCATTAGATATCTACATTATAATTTGGAGAAAAGATGAACAACGATATAAAATACAAGCTGGCCAATGCAATGAATGAATGCATGGTTTCCTCTCCTGTCGAAAAAATTACGGTTAAGGAAATCTGCGATACATGTGGTGTGACCAGACAAACCTTTTACAGAAATTTTCAGGACAAATATGACCTGATAAACTGGTATTTTGATAAGATACTGATTGAATCCTTTCACCAGATGGGTGAGGGCAGTACCGTGTACGAAAGCCTTGTTAAAAAATTTGAATATATCCGGATGGAGCACCTTTTCTTTAAGGCTGCTTTTAAAAATGATGAGCAGAACAATCTAAAGGAGCATGATTTTGAGCTGATTCGTCAGTTTTATATTGACCAGATTGAGGGAAAAAGTCACCGGAAAATATCCGACAAGCTATTGTTCCAGCTTGAGATGTACTGTCAGGGCTCTGTCTTTATGACAACACAGTGGGTGCTTGGCAATAAAAACTTCACCCCTCAGGAGCTTGCCGGACTGCTCGCTGATGCTATGCCAAAGGAGCTTGCCGACGTATTTCGCGAGGTAAGCCTGATATAATTCAAGGTAATATTCAGAACCATTTAGAACAAGTATCGTGCGTTTTTACAAATGTGCACGGTGGTCAGAATAGTTATATCAGCGTTAAAAATCCGGGAATGCTGTCAATTGACAGTTCCCGGATTTTCTATTTTATTTCATTCTTAATCGTAACTATTCACAAACATCCCACATACATTCGCAAAACCTCACGATACTCATGCTTTCGCTAAAATGTCAAACTATACATCCCTGTAAGCTGTTACAGAATTACATAATCTTACGGAAAAGAGCCTTCAAATCCTCAACACTTGCATCCTTTGGATTTCCAGGTGCACATGCATCCGCGTGAGCAGACTCTGCGAGGAAGTCTAAGTCATCCTCCTTAATAGCCTCGAGTTTTGTTGGGATTCCTACATCTACAGAGAGCTGCGCTACAGCATCGATTGCAGCCTTTCTGTACTCCTCTACAGACATATCATCTACGCCCTTTACTCCCATTGCGCGGGCGATTTCACGATATTTTTCGCCTGTGCAGTCTGCATTGTACTCCATTACAATTGGAAGCATCATAGCACATGCTACTCCGTGTGGTGTATCATAAACAGCTCCGAGTGTATGAGCCATTGAATGAGCAATTCCAAGTCCTACATTTGAGAATCCCATTCCGGCAATGTACTCTCCAAGTGCCATGCCCTCACGTCCCTCTTTTTCATTGGCAACTGCACTTCTTAAGGATCTTGCAATAATCTCTATTGCTTTGAGATGGAACATGTCTGTCATCTCCCAGGCAGCCTTTGTTGTGTAGCCCTCAATAGCATGTGTGAGTGCGTCCATACCTGTTGATGCTGTAAGTCCCTTTGGCATTGATGACATCATGTCAGGGTCTACGATTGCGATGATTGGGCATATCATGTGGGGTCCACACATACAAACTTTCTCTTTTCTCTCTACATCTGTGATGACATAGTTGATTGTAACCTCTGCTGCTGTTCCTGCTGTTGTAGGTACTGCGATGATAGGAACACAAGGGTTCTTTGTAGGTGCAACACCCTCTAAGCTTCTTACATCCTCAAACTCCGGGTTTGCGATGATGATACCGATTGCCTTTGATGTATCCATAGAAGAGCCGCCTCCGATTGCAATGAGGTAATCAGCTCCTGATTTCTTAAATGTCTCTACGCCATGCTTTACGTTGTCGATTGTTGGATTTGGCTTAATCTCTGAGTAAAGCTCATATTCCAATCCATTCTTATCAAGGATATCTGTTACCTTTGCTGTAACCCCAAATTTGATTAAGTCAGGGTCAGAGCATACCAGTGCTTTTTTAAAGCCATGCGCTTTTGCCTCTGTTGCAATCTCCTGGATTGCACCTGATCCGTGATAAGATGTCTCGTTTAACATGATTCTGTTAGCCATAGTGTAAAATCTCCTTCCAATTTTAAAAAATACTCCTAAAAAACTCTGCCGATAAATTCTTATAACTTATCTGCCTGACTATATTTTAACAAAGTATTAAACGAGATGTAAGTTACAAACCTGCCAATGTGTAACATCCCGGCTGTAATATATAACCTGCCAGTTACCTATATGTATCCCACCGGTTGCCAATCAGATCTTAGAGCTGTCTGTTATGACCTTCTTAAGCTCTCTTGCTGCCGCACTGATCGGGTGATGTATATCATATACCATACATATATTTCTCTGCGGTATCTCCTCCTCCAGAGCTATCTCTACAATCTCGCGATTTGCTATCGCAGCCTCTGCCATCGGCTTTGGCATAAAGGCAAGACCAAGCTCACTTTTCACAAGTGGCAGTATCTGATCTGTCGTTGCGGTCTCTGTATCAGGCGCAAATTCAAGTCCGTGTGACATAAAAAATCTGTTAAAAAACTGAAATGTCATGGTCTCCCGCCCCAGTCCGATAAGCGGATAATTATGCAGCTCATTTAATGACAGAGTCTGACTTCCGAGCGCAGTAAAGGTGGTACCACCCACGAGAATCTCCTGGAACGAGCCAAGCTTTATCATCTTAAGAGGTGCCTCCACCTCGACAGGTGTGGATACCACCGCAAAATCAATCATGCCGTTTTTTACGGCATTTATAGCCTGTGGGGTGGAGTGATTATATATCTTAAGCCTGATACCCGGATATGCCATGTGAAAAGTCTTTAGCCTGTCAAGCAGATATATGTTTAGAGCTGTCTCACTGGCTCCTATTGATACGCTTCCGTGTGACAGTCCTGTGCTGTCTGACAGCTCCTCCTCCGCAGCAAGTATCTGTGACATCGCTGCAGATACATGCGCGTACAGACGTTCTCCCTCCGGTGTGAGCTGCACACCTCTGTTATTTCTGATAAAAAGTATGCTGTTTATCTGCTGCTCTAAATTGTTCATGGCGCGGGTTACATTCGGCTGGCTGTTTCCGAGCGCCCTCGCAGCCTTTGTGAAATTGCAGTATTTTGCAACATAATAAAATATCTTGTAGTACTCAAAATTTATATCCATATTTAAAGCCTCCTTTTTATTATCGTTTTACCGGTCATTTTTCCGATAATACACAGATACTAATGATATAATAATATGATATTTCAATTATATCAATTATACTTTTTACTTATTATAATCATAATTGTATAATCATAAATGCTCAAAAGAGAAATATTGATTATATATATAAGAAAAGGACGTGTTTCAAATGAGTGAAAAGACAATGTTTCCAAGAGAAGATCATGCAGACATTCTATTTCAGAAGATATTAAATGATCCATGGGCCTGTGACAGGCTTATGGAAACCTTCAATGAAAATCTGGTTTACAACGATGAATTTGATGTATCACTTCCGGCAGAAAAATTTGCTAAAGCTCTCTTCAATGCATATACCAACCGCGATCTTTCCGCACTGCTTATGTGTCTGTGCAACAACACCGTATTTGATTTGCTGCGCAATTCATATATCATACCGTACAGGTTCAACGCCGACGGACATCAAAATCCGATAATCATGACCGATGAACACGGAAATCCGCTGCCCGAGTATAAACACATATCTCACGACAAGAACTATATACATTTTCATGAGATATACAATGATATGCCAGATAAAAAGGATATCTACTACGCACAGGCTTACCGCTACAGCCACACATATGATTCCGAGCATATGACTCCCACGCAGCAGGTCATTGTAAAGCATGACGGAATACTCTTGATACGAGAGCTTCCTGATACCGTAAAACTCAAGGAGACTGAGGCTGAGGCTTACTCTGCCGTATGGGATCTGATGATACAGATTGAAAAGGAGCTTCCTATGGCATATGTTTTTTACGGTCAGGACTCTCTTGTGGAAAATGACAAGCGGTATGATGAAATTGGTATTTTCCTGCGAAGCTCTCATTTCCTAAAAAATCTTGAAAAACATGTACAAAAGGCCGAGGCGATAATTTATGGCAGATAACAGCTACACAGATATCATGGAAAAAAATCATATGGAAATCCCCTGGCATGATTATGCCAGACAGGATGGAAATATACTCATAGATAAGGCGGGACTGATTGAAAAAGCCTCTGTAATCGGACGTGTCGGACTCATCATGCTCTCCTGCGGCACAGGAGCCTGGCGTGTGAGAACCTCCATGAACCGGCTCTCAAAGGTGCTTGGTGTCACATGTACAGTGGATGTCGGACTTATGTCAATCGAGTTTAACTGTTTTGACGGCACTGACTGTATATCGCAGTCACTCAGCATAGCAAACACAGGTGTAAACACCTCAAAGCTCTATCGCATGGAGCAGTTTGTCGACAATTTTCCTAACGAGGAAGCTCATCTGACCGGCGAAGAAATCCACCGTCGACTCGATGAGATAGAGCAGATTCATGCCATTTACTCCCCTGCAAGGCTTGGGCTTGCAGCCGCTATAGCATGCTGTGCCTTCACATTTTTGCTCGGAGGAGGCCCTATCGAGATGATGCTGGCATTTATAGCAGCCGGCATCGGAAATCTCATACGAACCAAGCTTATAAAGCATCATTTTACCTTGTTCCTTAATATAGCGGTATCAATTTCTGCCTCATGCTTCATATATGCGGCATTTTTAAAAATTGCAGAGATGGCTTTCAATGTACCATCAATTCACGAAGCCGGATACATATGTTCCATGCTCTTTATCATACCCGGATTTCCGTTTATCACAAGCGGAATCGACTTGGCAAAGCTGGATCTGCGCTCCGGTCTTGAACGCCTTGCCTATGCAATAATAATAGTCATGGTAGCCACGATGTTTGCATGGATTATGGCACTGCTTCTGCGACTGCAGCCTATGGACTTTGAAGACTTGAATCTGACCCCCGTACTACATCTAATCCTGAGGCTTATAATGAGCTTCTTCGGTGTGTTTGGATTCTCAATCATGTTCAACAGCCCTGCTCCCATGGCTGCAACAGCCGCACTTATCGGTGCCATAGCAAATTCACTGCGGCTAGAGCTGGTAGACCTGACAGGTATGCCGGCTCCTGCTGCCGCATTTGCCGGAGCTCTCACAGCAGGGCTTCTCGCATCATTTATCAAGGAAAACAACGGATATCCGAGAATATCCCTTACTGTTCCATCCATAGTCATAATGGTTCCGGGACTTTATCTGTATCGTGCTATATACAATTTCGGCATAATGGCACTTTCGGATGCTGTTTCATGGTTTGCATCAGCAATCATGATTATCATTGCACTGCCGCTCGGACTCATCTTTGCAAGAATACTAACTGATAAGACGTTTAGGTATTGCACGTAACAGAATCATACACATTATAAGCAGACTTGTTTTATACCATTCAAAATCCGGACAGTACAAGCTCTGCACCAACATACAAATATTAAACTCAAAAAACAAGGAGGCATTCATCATGCTTACAGCAGTTACAGGAATAAACTGGGGAGACGAAGGAAAGGGTCGTGTCATCGACCTTCTCGCAGAACATGCGGATATCGTAGTCCGCTATCAGGGTGGTAACAATGCCGGACACACAGTAGTTAATAAACAGGGAAAATTTGTCTTAAATCTGCTTCCATCCGGAATACTTCACCCAGATGTAGTATGTGTGCTCGGTGACGGAATGGTTATTGACCTAAACCATCTGTCCAATGAAATTGCACAGATCAGAACACAAGATGTATCTGTTTCACCAAAAAACCTGAAATTATCAACAAGAGCCACAATTTCAATGCCGTGGCATAAATACAGGATGAGCTTGAGGAAGAGCGCCTTTCAAAGTCCGGAGCAGCCTTCGGCTCTACCAAACGCGGTATTGCCTATGCATACAGCGATAAATACCGTAAAAAAACAATCCGTCTCGGTGATTTACTCCACTTAGACGAAGAGAATGTACAGGCCAGACTTAAGACAATGCTTGAAGCTAAAACCTTGAGCTTGCAGGCTGCTATCATCAGGAACCTATGTCTCTGTCAGTCTCTTTTGTCATGGTGCAGGCAGAAGGCTGCAAAATATGCACCTTATATCACAGATACCGGTGCATTCCTTGAGGATGCACTATCAAAGGGAAAGCGTGTTGTACTTGAAGCACAACTTGGTGCAATGAGGGATATAGACTATGGTATTTTCCCATATACTTCAAGCTCCTCCACCATCTCAGCTTACGGTCCTATAGGTGCCGGTATCCCCGGTGCCTCATTAGACCATGTGGTCGGTGTACTAAAGGCATACTCTACCTGTGTCGGAGCCGGACCATTTGTCGCGGAAAAAGCTATGAACGGTGAATGGACTGAAATGGTCCGCAAGTATGGGTGCGAATATGGCGCTGCCACTGGAAGACCCCGTCGTGTGGGTCCGTTTGATGCCGTTGCAAGCCGCTATGGTCTAAAATGCCAGCATGCTGACAAAATCGCACTGACCAAGCTAGATGTCCTAAGCATTATGGATCAGATTCCTGTTATCACAGGATATCAGTATAAAAATGCTGTAACAAACGTCTTTGACCCCACCGAAAATCTGGAAAAATATACCCCGGTAGTCAAAATGCTGCCGGGGTGGAAAACCGATATATCAAATTGCAGGTCATATGATGAGTTGCCTGTAAATGCTAAGCGCTACATAAGCTTCCTTGAGGACATGCTAAGACACGAAATACAATTTGTCTCAGTTGGAGCTGAGAGAAATCAATATCTTCTCAATGGTAAGTGGCTGTAATTGCCTTTAACCGACCTTTGCCTTGTTCTTCTTAGTCGCTGCCTCTGTCATCGCATACGGATCAAGCACCACATCAAGCTGCTTTTCCTTCATAAGTCCGTGATTTAAAAGCAGCTTCCGGCAGCGCTCCTCATTTGCGGTTACTCCAATTATGCAGTTGTCAGTAAGTGTATCTACAGCATGCGTGAGTGTGCTTATCGAATCAAAAAGATTATAGAATTGATTCCGTGATTCTAAAAAAATAATATATTATTTTTCTGATTTACTAAGATATTGTATACACGAATGTGCTGCCACATTTCCCTCTCCGACAGCCTTAGTATACTGGTATGGCCTGCCTGTGCAGTCTCCTGCCGCAAAACAGCCTGCCACATTTGTCTGTTGGGCTCTATCCACAAATATATGTCCGTTTTCTATTTCAAGCTGCGGCATAAGCTTTGATGGTGCAATGGCATTTCTCAGGCAGAAAACTCCGTCTACGCTCTCAGTCTTTCCGCTTCGAAGCGTAATTCCTTCCACAAATGAATCTCCGATTAATGCTATAGGTGCATCCTTTGATATCTTTACATTTGGAAGCTCTATTTCACTGTCATTATAGGCTGGGAAATACAATACCTCTGCCGCAAGATCCGCAAGATATTTCACCTCATGCTCATACTTTTTGTCATTACATATGACAGCTATCCTTTTATCCTTGTAAAACATGCCATCACAGGTGGCACAGTAGCTGAGCCTCTTTCCAAGCAGCTCATCCTCCCTGTCCAGCTGCTTTGCAGACATCACACCCATGCAAAGTATGAGAGTCCTTGCCTCATACATCTCATTGTCTGCAAGCACCATAAAGCCGTTTCCTGCAGGCATGATATTGGTCACAGTCTTTTCTGTTATATCAATTCCCGCAGCTCTCCTATGAGCATCAAAGCGTTCAAACAGCTCCTGTCCGCTTATCTGTGGAAATCCGGGATAGTTTGTGATTTTCTCTGCCTTTTGCACCTTTTCGCTTAGGTTCTTCGAACCAAACCAGATAAAATCCTTTTTATATGTTTTTAAATTAAGGGCTGCCGACAGTCCGGCAGGACCTGTTCCTATTATTATACTATCGTACATGCTATGCTCCTTGTACCAAATGTTTGTATATATTTAGACCTTATATATTGTGGGACACTAAGGTATACATCGAATTGCATGCAAGCATGCATCGATTATATCTTTTGACCCTATAATCATATTATATTATTGTGACGTCACATACAGTGCGCCTTCAATGCTTCGATATACTCCCTTGCATATCGTGAGAGTACCACACCCTTTCTACTGATAATGCCTATCCTCATATACTCCTCCACATCAAGTGGCTTTGATATAATATTCCTTCCATTCAACTCAGCGGAAATCACTCCTGAGCACACTGTGTAGCCATTTAAGCCAATTATCAGATTAAAAAGTGTAGCTCTGTCTCTTACCCTGATATTCTTTCTGCTGTCAAGAGTGCTGACAAACTCCTCCGAAAAGTACTGTGAATTATACTCTCCCTGCTCATACGTCAGGTACGGATAGTCCTGCAGATCATCCATCGTAATGCTCTTTTTTGAAGCAAGCGGGTGACTGTCACATATGAATACATGCGGTGTGGCTGTAAAAAGCTCTGTGAACTCGAGTTCATTACGCTTTAGCATCTTTGAAAGCACCTCCGTATTCTTGGAGCTTAGATATATGACTCCCAGCTCACTCTTTAAATTCGTGACATCCTCAATAATTTCATGAGTCTGCTCCTCCCTGATGGTAAAATCATACTGATATGCATCAAACTTTCTGATTACATCCACAAATGCATTCACCGCAAAGGAATAGTGCTGACACGATACCGCAAAGTGCGGCTTACTCACCACATCATCCTTGTAGATGCCCTCTATGAGATCCACCTGCTCGAGCACCTGTCTGGCATGACCGAGAAAACTCTCACCCTCTTCTGATAGTATCACTCCCTTGTTCGTCCTGATGAAAATAACTATCTGCATCTCTTTTTCCAGATCATGTATAGCACTGGTCACTGTGGGCTGCGAGACAAAAAGCTGCTTTGCAGCCTCTGTTATATTGCCGCATTCTGCCACTGTCACCACGTATTTTAGTTGTTGCAGAGTCATGTTCATCCTCCTTTTGTTACATATCGAAATATTTTTTTACACATTAAATGTCTTACATCGCTTACGTCATCTCGAAACTATTACTGTATACCTAGTGTTACTGTATACCGATAATCTTTCTCAGTATCTCACCCAACAGCTTTCCGAGCATAAGCGGAATGACAACAATCACCACATACCACAGCAGCTTGTCATACCACACCATGCCATCATTTATCACACAGATAAAGTGCATGGCAACAACTGCCACCGCAAATACAGATGCAAGAAGCTGCAAAAAGCTCGCCACATGAAGCTTATTTGTTACCTTGCCAAGCGTAAATAAAAGCATCGCACCAAATAACATCGCTATATCTGCCTCCCACGGTATCATTTTACTATACGAAAACAGCTTAAACATATCACGAAACTCCATATGCAGCTCAAGAAACAAATCCACTGATGCTATCATGAGCAATACTGCTCCTATTGTCGAAAATACCGCTGCCAGATATACATAATTGTTTCCAATCCTGTGCTGTCTGAGCTTATATTTAAGCATACCCTTTTTCTGCACATACTGTGTACGCAGATAAGAATCTGTCGCAGAGGCAATAGCCCTGTCGCAGTACTCGACTGCTGTCCTGTATACTTTGGCTTCGGCATCGTTATTTTTAAGGGCAAACTCCACAAGGCTCTCTCCTGCCCTGTTGTTGCCACGCTCCGTCGCAGTAACCAGATACCCTGCACCAAGCTTCTGCTCCTTGCCATCAAAAAAGGTAATGACCAGATACTGTCCGTAATCGGCAAGTGCATCCACATTTCCAAGCTCCACCGCTTTCTTCCACCAAAACACTGCGCGCCCGGGATCTCGGTATGTGCCCTGGCCTCTTTCAAACATATTTGCTGCCATATTCATGGCATCTGCATCTTGCGCCTCAGCCAACGACAGAAACTGACGGAATGCGCCCTCCATATCATTTTGTCTGTATGCCACCATAGCCATATCAAACGCTGTACTTTTCATATTATTCTCCTAGACAGCCTTTGCTGTTTTATTCTTAATTATAATGTATTTAAAGTGATGATAGCAATATGACTTCTTTCCCAATTTATAGTAAATGCCGCACCCGAAGGTGCGGCATCTAAGAGGTTTATAAAATGTTTAGTTTAAAAGCTGTTTTAGTTGCAAGCTCTCTTCTTGCGATATGTAGCTGCTGTGATTGCAACCATTGCAAGTCCGAGTAAGCATACATATGTAGCTGCTTCATTGTCATCGCCACTCTTTGGAGCTGCTTTTTTAGTGTCATTCTGCTGTTTACCTGCAGTTTTCTTATCAAGAGTAATTGATGTTGCAGAAACCTTTTCCGGTGTTGGATCTGTCTTGCCAGAATCTACTGTTTTCTTCACCTCAGCAAGAATAACTGTTCCACCATCCTTTGCTGCCGGAATTGTAACAGCAACTGTTTTATCACTTCCTACAGTATATGTAGCACCGCTGTATAAATCCTTTACCTCTGTTCCTGCTGCTAAGCTAACCGGAACTTTTACTTCTTTTGCGGTATCCTTGATATTCATACCAACATATAAGGTTGTTCCTCCATAGGATCTTGAAACTACATCATAGCCTTCCTCATCAGAACTTGCCACAACTGTTCTGCTTCCTCTTGCAAATACATCTGTGTAAGCATTACGGATGCTCAGCAGATTCTTATAATGCTGATATGTGACATTGTCCTTTGTTGCCTTAGAGAAATCCATGTCATATCTATTAGTCTGATATGGATAATTATTTAATCCGCTTAAACCAACTTCTTCACCATAATAGATAACCGGAATACCCTTTGCAGTAAGCTGTAAGGTAGCTGCAACTAACGCTGCTGATGTTGCCTCATCCTCGGTATATTTTTTCCGTTCATTAAGGAAGCCTTAAATCCATCTTCATCATGACTGCTTAAGAACTGACCCGTCATGTATGCGTTATTAAGTGCTGAATTTCTTGCAGAAAGGAATTTCTCTACAGAAGAAATATTGCTACTTACAAAGCTTGTTGCCTGATCGTTAAAATCGAAATCAAGGTCTGCATCCATCTGACCACTACCTAAGGTACTACCATTTGACGCATATCCTGCACCATAATATTCTCCAATCATCTTGAAAGACGGATTTACTTCTGTTGTAGAATTTTTAAGTGCTGCCCATGTTGTACTGTCAACATGCTTTACTGTATCTACACGGAAATAGTCAACACCATAATCCTTCATCCACGATGTCTGCCATTCTACTAATTTTGCCCTGACCTCTGCCTTTTCTGTTGCAAAATCCGGCAAGCCAGACTGCCATGATTTAATATCGCCTTCACTGACGCTCTTATCCCTAAGCATATCAGCAAATGTTGATTCTGTACCATATCCTGCATGATTTACAACAATATCAACCATAATACGCATACCACGTTTATGTGCTTCGCTAATCATAGTTTTAAATTCTTCTGTTGTACCCATTGTAGGATTCAATTTTGTAAAATCACTTGCCCAGTATCCATGGTATGCTGCATTATAAGGAACATCTTCTGAACCCTCATCTGTCACAGTTACACCTGCAATATTCTTTACAATTGGTGTAAGCCAGATTGTATTTACTCCTAAATCCTGTAAATAATCTAACTTAGCTGTTACACCTGCAAAATCTCCGCCATGATACAGTCCAGGGTTGTCTCCGTATGTATCTGTACCACTTGCTGTATTGTTAGATTCATTACCATCAAAGAATCGGTCTGTCATCATAAAGTAGACAACAGCTTCATCCCAGTCGAAATCATTTTCATTTTTCTTCACACGGTCTGTAATTTCAACATCAACTGTAGTACTGAATTTATTACCATACTGGTCTGTTACAGTAATTGGTAATGTCTTAATTCCTAATGCTGTATCTGTTGTTGCAGAAATGGTAACTGCCTGCAGTTCCGGCTCAATCGGCATCTCACTACTTCCACCAAGTGAAGAAACATCGATACTTGCACTTGCAACTTCAAGTTTCTGAGTATCTGTATCAGCCTGTTTAACATTAAACTTAACTACATTATTCTCATTGTAGTTAAATGACTTATTCATAACTTCTGCTGTAACTGTTGCATTTAATTTATAGTATTCAAAATATGAGTAATCTGCATTATTATACTTTTCGCTGTTTGAATTGAATGCATCTACAACATAATTTCCATTTGCTTTGTAACGATAATGTGTTTTGCCATTTGTTAAACCATTCTTTACATACTCAAAACGCTTTGTTGTATCATTGTATGTCATTGGATACTCTGTTCCGTTTACGTCAACAGATACTTTCATATCCTTTAAAGTGCCATCTACAAATGCATCATCATCACGATAGTAGTATGATACCTGTTGATTTTCTGCATCTACTTCATAGCCAGTGTTATATGGCATAGCAATTTCCGGCTCACTGCCGGCTTTCATGCTGGCATAGATAACCTTCTGATCAGAAGGGAATGTAACTGAATGGTCTCCACCATCTTTAATCCATGGGTCACCTGTTGAATCTAATGCAATACAAAAATCAACCTTTGTGCAAGATGGTTTTGCTGGGATTGTTACTGTCCATTTATCTCCACCTACGTATGTAAAATCGGTTAATACTGAAGCATATCCTGATGACCATGTATAAAACTGTGGTGTAATACCTTTTTCTTTTAATCCCGGATTCTCATAATCCAATACAAGGTATCTCTTTTCCGTTGGTACAATTACCGGTTTCTCATGAACCGGATCGGAACCATCCACATAATATAATACCTCATTCTCATCACCGCTTATTGTAAAAGAACGATCTGCAGTATCAGAGCCGCCATCCCATCCTTTTGTATTATCATAGCGTGCCTTTAATCCTACCGTTTTTCCTACATTACTGCCGGCAACTGTAATGGTCTGTTTAAACCATGTCACTTTATTTTCAGCATCATAATATGTTCCGTCAAAAACATAGGAACCGTCTAATCCGGCATTCCACATCCACAAATCAACTTTTCCCATGTCTGTGTCTGTTGATAAATCCTCATTGTAATAATAAATAGTAAATGTGTGGTCCGCAACCGGTGCCTCCCAGCTGTCCGGTGCTGTTTTATATACGGCTGTATCACCTTTTGTTCCGGTAACCCAGAGCTCAGTACTTGTTGATGTCACAGAAACATCAATATTATCCGTCTGTGTTCCGTTGTTATTATTAAAAATACAGCTGAAATTCTGTTTTACATCCTGTGTATATACTACATCATACCATCCCAAATGATCAGCATTTGCCGAAATCTGTCCGCCCGGCCATTCTTTTCCAACACCTGCTCCTGTTGCAGAGGCATCTGCTCCCCACATATAATTGTAAATAGTACTTCCCATTCCTGAAGCAAGATAATGGATGGTTGTTACATATTTCCAATCGGCAGGTTTTGTCTCTGACAAAGAACCATCGAACCAGTACTCTGCTTCTGCCTTTCCTTTTGTAGAAAGTGTTACGTCGCTTAACTGGTTTCCATGTCCATCATCATTTAAGATAAGATTATAATCTGTACTGTTATCTAATGTCAGATGCATTGTATACCAGCCTTCATGTCCTGCTGTTGCAGTCATGGTTTTTCCCGGCCATTCACCTGCCGGCTTATTAGTTTCCTTATATATATATGCTGCAACATCATCGCCTAATGTGCTCTTATAATTAATAGTCAGATCACATTCTGTTGGTACAGACTCCGGAATCAAAGTTTCCTTCTTTGAAGCATCCTTATACCACTGATATTTTCCATTGTCATCCAATAAACAATAAATGCTTGTATCAGAAGTAAAAGTCTTAATCTGCTCAATTGCAGCTCCTTCTGTCTTTATCTCCGGTGCAGACTCATCTTTAGAACCTGCATCAACAAACTGAAAACCTGTCCACTCACTGCTCTGTACATCTACATAATAGAGTCCAGAACTTTCCTCATATGCAAGCTTTGGTTTTTCCTGATTCCCCCATTGTGAAATGGTGGCATTTCCTGCGCCATGGTTATCTACCGCAGCACCGGCAGCCCAGACATGGACAACCGGTGTATTCCATGTACTTGGTTTGTCCAAATACAACCGGATTGTCGGGCTAGCAGCATATGCAGTGGTTGCACCACCGATTGCTGGAATCATAGTCATAATCATAGCAAGCGCAAGTACCATACTAAAGATACGGCTTACAATGCCATTTTTCCTGTGAAAACGTTCTTTTAACTTTCCCATATTTCCTCTCCTTTTCTTATTATGTTTGTACGAAAATCCCCTTTCGCACGTTTTCGTATTTATATTATAATCTTTTCGTTGGTTTTCGACTATTGGGATAAACAGAGATTTTATTCACGTAATTTTGTTAAAATTTACTATTTATTCATTTTTATGTAATATATGCGAAATCTTTTTAGTACTAAAAGTCCTAGATATAGTAGATAATTTTTCATTTGAAATTTTGTGAATATTTTTTAAGCTATTTCCGGTTTTATTCGAAATCCCGGAGCTGCACTGATCTTTGAAAGGAAAGTTCTCACATTGTTTTTATTGAAGGAAGCTCTTACTTTTCCTGTGTTTTTTCAAATAAAAAGGCACGGACAAGAAGCTGATATTCACTTACATCATCATAACCACCGTTGCATTTTTGAAGCAAACAGTCTGCGTCCAACAGAATTGTCTTGAGACGTTGGTTATAATATTCCTTCCTCTGCCGGTAAATCACTTTATTGTAATCAGCCGAATCATAGTAATACTCCAACCGGTGTATTTGGACGTGATTTTCTCCATTTTCTCTACATCTATTGTACCACTTATAAAGAACGAATTTATGGTTATGTGAAGTTTTCAAGGTACCAATTTATGGTTTACAAGAGATTGATAGCATAGTAGGCAGACCTTGGGGAGCTGTAATCCTTAAATCTTTTAAAACAGCACCCCAAATTCAGCCCAAAAGCCGAAAAAATTGCAAGAAAAGTAGCTGAAACTGCAAAAATCACCAAAACAGCTTCCAAAAACCAGCCCAAAAGCTGGAAAAATTGCGAGAAAAAGTAGCTGAAATCACTATAAATCCCAAAACAGCACAAAAA
>ENA-OQII01000069-OQII01000069.1-human-gut-metagenome-genome-assembly--contig:-NODE-69-length-17789-cov-2.113351_pt1 | contig 17789 bp, 21 predicted proteins | sample MGYA00242577_ERZ504742 | MGnify/ENA primary metagenome ERZ504742 (study PRJEB26092, sample SAMD00036443) | human gut metagenome | host: Homo sapiens | study: EMG produced TPA metagenomics assembly of...
CAAATTTGGCAAAATAACCAGAATGACACCTGCTTCTTTAAATTTTTCATATATTCTTGGATAAAATTTTTCATGCTCCATTGTTAATGTCAATGCATACTCTATAGCATCATTGAATTTTCTCCTATTAAACTTAGGTGCCTCAATTTCTAATGCTTTGTTAATTGCTATTTGCACCATTATATTAGCTTTTATTGTATTAATTTCATTTAATCCACTTGTCGATTCTCTGAAATTGACTGCAATATCTCTTCTTGTAAATACAGACAATGTTGCTACATCCAAGAACTCTCTCACAGCTTTAATTTGTTCATCAATTTTTCGTGAAAAATCTGGCAATTTAAAATTATCTCTAAAATATTTATAATCCAGCTTTTTAAATATTTCCCTTTCTTCTACCATCAGCCGTTCTGATTCAAATTCCGCAATGATCGTATCATATTCTTTCTGTAAATTAAGCCAATATTCTATACTCGTACCTAACATTCTTGATAACTTTATTGCTATATCCACAGATAATTTTTGTTTCCCCGAAATTAACACACTTAAATTTTTAGGAGTCGTATCTAATCTTTTTGCAAAATCTTCTTGTGTAATTCCACTCTCATCAATAATCTCTTTTATATAATAACCAGGATGAAACGCTATTTTATCATTATATTCAATATAATTACTCATAATGTTTACTTACCTCCGTTATTTCTACAATCTCTACTATCTCCGCTATTTGGTCAATACCAACATCTAGATATGGTTCCTTTTTTCATCCAATAGTCTTAAAATCATTCTCTATGCATCTTTTCTGGTTTTACATCAATAGCATAATATCCCTTTAAAATTTTTCTTCCCTTATTTTCTAATGAATGGAAATGAAAATTAGGTATTACTATTATATCTTTTATTATTTTGGCATTCTTGAGTGCATTTACTCTAGCTAAAAGACTTGTTACTAATGAAGCATTTCCCCCAAATAATTTTTTAGCTGCTTTTACACTAGTACATTGCATCTTCACCTTATCGTTCTTATATACTAGTTCCAAATTTTAGTCCTTTTTCATTTAAATTACCTGTTAGGTAATTTCATTTTATCTTTTTGTTGTTCTATTGTCAACTCATATTTAGTAAAAATAAGACATTATGGAAAATTAGGATAATATTTTTCACAATGCCTTATTTTTATTAATTAGTATAATATTTAAGTAAATTATTCTTAAAGTTTTAATTCTATAGGAAATAATACATATTTAGTATACACTCTATTATTCTACGGCGTCAAGTGATGCCGAACATTTGTTCTTGTTTTGTTTATAATCTTTTTCCGAAATAGCTTCTTACAAATAATCAAGCAACTTGCTGCTATAATCATTAATACTATACTATAAATCATTCCCGATCCTTGCATAATCAATACTGGTGAAAATGAAACCAACACCATATCCATAAATGAAAGGAAAATCCATGCAAATCCAAAGTCTTCCAATACTCCTGACTTAAATTCCGGATCTGTAATTCTCAATAGGATTACTCCTGTTGCCATTACTCCCGTAGATAATCCTAAGATATAAATTCCTCTTTCAAACCAATAATTCCTAAAAAATCTTGGAGATATAACCCAGAACCATGTAAACACAAATAAAAATCCTACTGCAGCCATTACAACTATTGGTACTAAATATTTCAATACAATACTGATATTAATTGATGCCACACCAAATGCCACCAAATAATCTGTTGCGCTACTTCCAATATGAGTAATGATCTTTTTATCAACATATCCGTCCAATTTTAATAATTTCAAAATCCCTTGGAGTACAACACTACAGATTAATGCAATCCCGTAAACAGGAAATGATACAGACGGAATCAGTATTTTCAATTCATTATTAATCAAATATGCTGCCCCAACAGCAACCATCAATAAAGTAAAATGCCATGTTAACGTATCAATTGACATTGCGTTTACTGTATTTTTTCCAAATTCCGTCTGATCTTCTTCCTTAACTAATCCTGTCAGCATTTCCTCTGGTAATTCATTGACATCCTTTATGATCGCTGTTTTCCCTTTCCTTGCTCCAATATTGATGACTGCTACACCACCAAAAATTCCACCAAGTAATCCGATCGTTGCAAATGTTTGCCCGATACTTGTCGCATCAGACCACCCATTCTCTGCCAATACACTTCCGATTGCAGCAGCTGTCCCATGTCCACCTACAAAACCTGCCGGTAACATCAATCCAAATGCTTTATTGATTCCTGTAAAAAAGATTGGCAATACCGCTACACCTATCAGAATAAAAATCGCGAACTGTAAAATTTCAGCAGCCGCATTTACCAGAAAACTGTCTCCTACAGATTCAAACATTGATTTAAATGTAACCTTTGTTTTACTTCCAATAAACATTGAACCAAATACAAATGCAATCAATATCCCTGCATATTCTGATATCTCACTGCTAAAAGGAATTACATTTAAAAACTGTTTTCCTAATAACAAACCTAAAAATCCTGCAACCAGTGCTGACGGTATATATAATTTTTGTATAATTTTTATTTTTGTACGAATGATTTTTGCAATCAGCATTAATGCTGACATAATGCATATATCATAAATAATATTAACTGCATGAATTTCCATCATCCACTCCCTTCATTTAATGACAAGTATTCCCATACTCAACATCTATATCTGTTGCTGTAATATACTCTTCATATTTTCTTGCAATAATCATATTATGTTTAAAATGACAATCTTCAATTTCTTTGTTCATAAAACATTTCATATGATTCTCTACGTAATCATATCCTGCCATACATGAAAATTCACATCCGGCAGAAAATCTTGGATTGCACTCCACAAAATGATATGTACCATTTTTATCTAGAATGTATTCAAAATTTACATCCCCTAAGACATTTAACTTATCTGCTAATATTTTTGAATTTTCTTCCAGTTCTTCATCTTTGTATACATGAACTGTTGTTGAACATCCGTGAGGTGTTGAAATTAATTCTCTTCTTGTCATAGCTACTACTTTATGTGGATCATCCTGTCGTACAATTTCTACCATAACCAATGGACCTTCAATAAATGGTTCTACGATATAAACTTCTTTATCTGCAGTAAGAACAAATTCGTCCCATTCCTCTTTGTTATAAATGTATCTTAACCCTTGACTGCTTCTTCCATTATATGGCTTGCAAACAACTGGAAAGTCCCATTCTAATTCTTTAATGTCTCTAAGCATCTCTGTTGGAATAGATTGCGTACCTGGACACTCTTTTTCTATAAAATCTGCTAAGATCTTCTTATTTCGAATGATATCCAGTGCTTCTTTCGGTGAAATACATAACGTAATATCTCGTTCTTCAAACCATTCTCTATTTACATTCAGCAGATCAATTTCATAATCAATCATTGGTAATACATAATCAATTTCTTCTTTTTCACAAATTTCATGAATTGTATTCAAATAATTTTCCTGATCTGCTACTGGTGGCACTTTGTAAAATACATCTACTTCACATGATTCCACGATCCATTCTTTTGGATAAATATTGCAGCCTACAATTTTAAATCCCATTCTGCGTAAACTCTTGATCGTTATATCTGTTGCTACAGAGCCTGTTGACGTAATCAATGCTGTTTTCATTTTAATTTTCTCCTCTTATTTTTTCTGTTATCTGTATCTTTATTTTTTACATCCAATAATAATATCACAAATTCTATCAACATCTTCCAATGCTAAATCTGCATATAATGGTAAAGTCAGTACTCTTTTACTAATATGTAAAGCAACTGGTGTCTCATTTGGATCATACTTTCCGTGAAAACAATCAAATGTATTTGTCAATGGATAGAAATATTTTCTTGCTCCTACTCCTTGTTCCGCTAACGCGTCAAACACCTCATTTCTTGTAGCACCAAAAGTTTTTTCATTAAATACCACTGGAAAATATGCATAATTAGGTTTCACATCTTTCTGTTTAGGATTTAACTGAATTCCTTCAATTCCTTCCAGGCGCTCTATATATCTCTTTACAACCTTTTCCCTTTTCTTAATCTCTGCATCTACATGTCTCAGATTACAGATTCCCATTGCCGCACAAAATTCATTCATTTTTCGCATTTGCACCAACTCCATCAACTTTTTCTGGTCCTCGGATTCCAAAATTCTTCAAACGATATAAATCCAGTCCAAATTCCTTATCTCTAAAGCAGGCTGCTCCACCTTCAATTGAATTGTATACTTTTGTTGCATGAAAACTAAAGCAGGATACATCCCCAAAAGATGCAATTCCCTTTCCTTTATACTGTACACCAAAAGTATGTGCTGCATCATATAATACTTTTAATCCATATTTATGTGCTATTCTTTCTATCTCCTCCACATTACATACATTTCCATATACATGTACGGGAACAATTGCACTTGTTTTATCTGTAATTAAACTTTCAATCTTTGAAACATCAATCGTAAAATCTTCTTCATTAATATCGCAAAATACAGGTTCCAATCCATTACGCACAATCGCATGAGTTGTTGATGCAAATGTAAATGGTGTGGTAATGACTTCACTTCCTTTTGGTAAATTCATTGCCTGTAAGGACAACTCTATTGCCATATGTCCATTTGTAAAAAGATCTATTTCATTTACCTTTAAATATTCTTTTAGCTCTTCTTGTAATTTTTGATGTTTTACCCCCATATTGGTCAACCAATGTGTATCCCAGATGTCTTTTATTTCATCAATATATTCATCTAATTCTGGCATAGATGATCTTGTAACTAATATTTTATTCAATATTTTCTCCTTTCACTACCCTGTTTATTTTCTATCAGCATCTCATATATCTAACTTCTTATCTATAAAATGCAAAAATGGTTTTTCCAACATCTTAATTCGAATAACATCTATAATTGTACATATAATATAAATAAGAATTACAGATATAACTGCGTGCAAAACATAATATTTTGTAAAATACATATTACCATTCTTAAATGTACTATACCATAACCATCGTCGCATAGTATCACTATTTGTATGTATCATAAATACACCAAATACTGACGCTGCTATTTTATTAATTAACCTATTGTACCCAATATTTACATTCTTAAAAAACATAAATGCACACAATGCTGTTACCAATGCTAATATCTTATTAGAATCAGCAACAAAAAAATATGGATCAATTCCAACATATCTACATACTACAATACTTATCCATGATAATACAATTGTAACTATAGTCAAAATTCCCCATACTTTGGTATTTTGATAAATTTCCTTCGGGTAATATCTAATATAAGATATCAAAATATAAAGTACAACAAACCATGTAATATAATTAAATACAACATATGCTTTTGCTAAGGATGGTAAAAACGTATATATAAATAAACACAATGCTAACAACATCTCATGTTCTCTTTTTTTTCATATGCTTAATCAAAATATTCAAAAATGGAATTAACAAATAAAACAATAAGAAACATGCCATAAATCCTGTAGAAATATCCAAAAATGGGATCATATTTTTTATAAACATTTTTATTGAAAATGGTTCATATCCTGTAATCCAAAATATCATAAAAATTACAAATGAATAAAATTCAGCTTCGCAAAACAATTTTAAAAATTTTCTTAATGTAATTTTGGATTTACACATAAAATAACCGGTAATTAAAACAAAACAATTAATTCCAGTTTTCCCTCCACATCCAAATATTAAATAAAATATATTTTTGACTCCCATACTACTGTTACTAAATAATATATCAGCTATTCCAGAATTCACAACATAATGATGTGCAATAATAACTAGCATTGTTATTATTCTAAACAACTCAATATTAGAATTTCTGGTATTTTCCTTTTTCATTAAATATTTTCCTCTATTCTTTAAAATATATTAATATTCAAATTTATAATATATGGCCATTAAGTTCATTTTTTATATTCTATATTAAGATTTTTTCATAATCGATTTTATCATTTCTAATAAATATTGAAATTCTTCAAGTTTTAATATTGCAGATCCTACTATATAAATAATTGATCCTAAAACAATCTGAATTACTAATGTTACAATCATTGGTAAAGACATATATTCCACAAAATGTACACATATTCCCATCAAAACTGCTAGTAAAATACCTGGTGCAAAATCCCGAACTTGCTCTAAATACCCATATTTTAGTAATTTTCTGTTCGGCCATGAATTAATAATTTGACTTAATACACTACTCAATAATAAACTATATGCCATTGCCATTACACCAAACCACATCGTAGATAATAAAATAGCAAGTCCTACAATTTTTTTTATTAATCTCCAATCGTAAAAACCAATCACTTCTACCCATTGCATTTATTGCATTTAAATTTGCAGTATGTACCGGCCAAAACATATATGTAATACAAAAAATTCTAAGAAATGGAATACAAAATATCCACTTATCCGTTAAAACCAATCTTACAATGGGTTCTGCACAAAATGCAAGTCCCATCATAAGTGGCGCCATTACATATGTACTGGTTTTTATTGCCCTACGCGTCATTTGTTTTATACGTTCCGGATTATCTTGTTCAATAGACATTGTTGGCAACAACACACTATCTATTGATGCATTTATATTCATAGCTATAACTTTAGGAAACTTTTCACCTTGATTGTAAAATGCTAAATCAGAGGATGAATAAAGCTTCCCTATAATCAAATTACGAAGATTATTATACGCTGTATCTAACAAAGACGATATTAGTAGTTTCCATCCAAATGAAAATAAACCTTTCAGCCTTTCATATGAAAACATTTTTTTCGGTCTCCATTTTACAGTTAACCAAAGTATTAACGTGTCGATTGCTGTATTAGAAAGTTGCTGTGCAACCAATGCCCATACACCATATCCCATATATGCCATCGCTATACCTAAAACTGCTGAGAAAATCGTTCCACCAATCGTTGAAAAAAAGAATCTCTTAAACAACATATTTTTAGATACGTACGCCTGCTGTATTCCCTTTACTCCAGATATTACAATTGTCAAACTAATAACACGAATAACAGGAGTTAAAGTAGTATCCTTATAAAACAACGCAATATATGGTGCAGCTATAAACATTCCTACATAAAGAATTATGCATACTATAAAATTGAAATAAAATACAGACGAAAAATCCAAATCATCTGCATTTTTTTTTGAATTAATGCAGTTCCTAATCCACTATCAACAAACACCTGAAGAATAGTTGTAAAAACTGTTACTAAAGCAATTGTACCATAATCTTTAGGATCAAGTATACGTGCCAAAACGATTGAAACTATAAAGGTCACAAGTTGTGCACCACATCGTTCTGCGAATCTCCATATAAAATTTCCTATTACACTTTTCTTAGTAATATCAGCCATTTTTCTACTCCATATTTTGTCACAAATATTCTTCACACTATTTTTTTAGTTTATTTTTAATTTCTTTATATTTATCAAATGCACTAGGACAAGTCATAAGCAAATAATATTTAAATCTTTCTTTCATTTTTAGTGTCTTAATGTATTTTATACATCTCTTATCTTTTAATTTGCTATATTCTTTTACACACACCGCACATTTTATATAATCATATAAATCTGCTTCTTTTATAAAATCTGTAAATTTCAAATCATTATATTGATTGAATTTCTCACGTACTTCACATTTTTGTTGATACAATTCTTTTTCTCTTATTTTATATGCATTAAAATTACTATCATGCAAAGATGACCACGAACCTGCAATACCTATTCTATATACTGACATCGGTTTTTCAAAACAATATGTATACTTTCCACAACTTGCAAAAAATATCTGCCATGTATAATCTAAACATAATATATCAAAATACGAAGGAATCTTTTTATCTTGTGGCAATCTAGCAAAAATACTGCTTGTAGCTATAAAATCTCCACCTTGTACCAAAACATCCTTTATAGAAATCTTTTCATTCCCATCACTTGTTTTCACTATTCCAATATTTTGCTTATCTTCATCTACCAAATAAGCATTATGCACACAAAGACTACATTCCGAATGATTTTCCATATAATCATATTGAATCTGTAACTTGTGATCATCAATCCAATAATCATCCCCTTCACAAATAGCAATATATTTTCCTTTTGCTCCTGGAATTAAAATATCGCGTATCGGACTTACGCCTTTTGAATATTGATTTTCCTCATGAAAAATAGGTTTAATAATATCTGGATATTTTAATGCATATTCCTTCACTATCTCTGTTGTTCTATCTGTAGAACAATCATCATTCACTAATATTTCATATTTAAAATTTGTTTTTTGTTGAATAAAACTGCTTAAAGCATCTGCAATATAATTTTCATGATTATACGTAAGGCATAATACAGAAACTTTTATCTCCTCATTCATTCTTTTTACTCCTTCACACTATTTAAAATATTCCAAAATTGCTCACAGGTATTATCCCAAGATAGTTTTTTTAATTTCTTTTCTACATTTTCATGCATTTTTTCTAGAATTTCAGGTGAATTTACCGCCTCTATAATTTTATCTGCTAACTCCTTATAGTCAAAATCAATTAATAGAGCTGTATCATCTCCTAAGAAAAATTTATAAGATCCATTTCTAAATTCTACCAACGGCAATCCTGTAGCCAGCATTTCATATGGAACTAAAGAAATATTAGACATAGAAGCCGTCATTCCAAAATCACATTTTTTGTAAAGTTCAAATAACTCTTCTCGTGATAATTTTCCTAAATTTGTTGCACCATCAAATCTATTTTTCTTATCAATTCCAAAGAATAAAACATTCAGTTTATATCCTTTTTTTCCCATATAACTTTTTGCATTTGAAAGCAAATATTCACAAATATAAGGAATTCTTCTACCTATAAATCGAATATAACATGCAACTGTAATTTCTTTTTATTTCGATAATCATCATAATTTCTTTTATCAAAATTATATTCTTTAGGATCATATGGAAAATCCACAACATCAATTTTTGAACTATAATTTAAACAATTCGTCTTAATCTTTTCTGCATTCCACTCTCCCAAAGAAATAATGTGGTAATCAAATGAATAAGTGTTTTTCGCAAGTACTGAGAAATCATTTGTTTCATAAAATTCTGGTTCATAGTCTTGAACGAAATATACTTTATATCCTGATATTTTCTGAGCATAATAAGCTGTCTGCCAACTTGTAGCGATACATACGTCATATTCTTCTGACAAACATTCCTTTAATTCCTTGACTTCTCCCTCATATGATGGCATGCAAGCTTTAATATTCTTTTTTGCTTCTTCCATTGTCATTTCTTCTGAGCAAACGGCTAATGTAAGTTTGCAACCTTTATTTTGTAATGAAGTCAGAATTCTTAAAGCTGATGTCACTCCTCCTAAATTAGGATATACAACAGGAACTAACATTACTACATTTTCTATTTTTTGAAGCTTTTCATTCTCCGCTTTTGTAAACTCGAACTCATTCATGAGATCAAATACTTCAGCTTTTGTTTTCTTTATTTCTTCATATCTTCTATACATTTCAATTATTTTAAATATCATGAATTCGTCCCTTCTTTTGCTATTAAGTATTTTACATTTGTTTTATCATGTACTGTAAATTTTACCAACTCATCATCTGTATGACAAACTATGCACATAAAAGCTATAAAATGAAATGACATAACTTGATAATCCACAAAATTTTCAATAGCAAACATAAAATTGGTATTATATGTATGGATTCTTATTTTTTGCAACCGTTCTAGTAATATATGTCCAAAATAATATTATTGCACAACCCAATATAATTCCTCTTTGCATAAATAACATAATATAACCATTATCTACTATGATTTCCATCTCTCCATTAAAAGTTCCAGCATCAAAACCAGATCCTAATAAATGAAATCCATAATACTTCACTGCCTGAAATGCATTTGTCAATCTAAAATTAAAAAATATATCCATAAATTTAGGAATCCACTGATAAAAAAGCACACACAAAAAACTTATTATTGTTCCAATTCCAAATATACTATCAATCAAAAATATTTCTATTTTAGCTAACTCCCCATTTTTCACTTTGTTATATCTGATTTTAACCCAATAATATAATATATTTGTTCCTACTATTATTATAAATACGAATCTTGAACCACAGCAAACAAAAGTATATATGTTTAATATTTCAAATATAAGATGCTGATAGAATTTCACATATTCCTGCTTCCATGCTATCCAAACAAAATAAATAGTCATTATAACAAATGGTACCTGATTACTGAATTGAAATCCAAATGAATGCCTCTCATAACGATTACTGTGTAGAAATAAATTACTTAAAAAATCAGCTGAATATCTAATATTAATTTCATCAGATATAATATTAAATGCAGACGATAAAAAAACGATTGCACATCCAACACAAAAAGCAATTAAAAACGTTTTAAAAATTGATTCCATAGAACATTTTGAAGATGTTATTATCATCATAAAAAGTAAAATAAAATTTATTTCAAGCCCGTTTTGTATCATTGTAATAACATTTATTCCTATCAATAAAATAAACCAAATATCTTTTGGCATTTCAATATTTCTCTTTAAAAAAAGTAAATACATCATTGATGAAAAAAGCAATGCTAACTTGCAGCATGATATAAATGAATTCATAAAACCATACTGCATAAAGTTACTTTCCCCTATGACCATAACTATAATATAAAAAAATAACATTACATTATGAATACTTATTAATTTAAATTTTATTCCATATTCTCTTTGCATACTCTCTTTCCTAACACCTTTTATACATATCGTCATTTGTTTAACTAGATAATTCCTAATAAAACTCTTATTTTAAAGGAACGTTCTGCTTTTTTATTTTGCGCTTTTGTTCTTTCATCAAAAATAAGTTTAAATCTATCAATAAAATTTCTTCTACTTCTAATTAGTGTATTAATATAGTTATATGTGGTTGTATCCAAATAATCTGAGTTATCTCTTAAAAAATCCATTGCAAAATCACTTAACTCATTTTTATGATTAGATGAGAACCATTTATCTAAGGATCCTTTTACATGCCTTATAAAATTTTTGCCCTCCTTTGCTACCACATTATTATCATGCACACGATATCCAAAATATGGAGTATCATCATAAATTACCTTGCCCTTAGCAATCGCATAAGTCATAATTACAAAATCATGCATCGGCATCTTATGTATTTCATTTCTCAAAATATAATTTCTCAACTTATTATTTAACAGCATAGCACATCCTTGTGTTGTACCACATACAAACTGAGAAATAATTGTAAACTCTGGATGGTTTTCATTCATTTTTTCATCCACAATACTTCCATTTTGATCAATAATCCTACAGTTAGAGCACCACAATGCTGCTTCTTCTTGATCCTTCAACACTTCTACTCCAGCTTGAAGTTTATTTGAGTCCCATATATCATCCTGATCACAAAATGCATAATAATCAGCTCTTATTTCATTTAAAGTAAATAGTCTCCAAAAACTTCCTGCAGGGCCTAGATTTTTTTCTTTGTATAAAACAATATCTAATTTTTGTTTCCATTGCTGAACAATAGCTATTGTGGAGTCTGTACTTCCATCATCTCTAACATATAATGTAATTTTTGCATTTATATTTTGCTTAAATATACTTTCTAATTGTTCATCGAGATACTTTTCTCCGTTATATGTCGACATTAGAATTGCAATTCTCATAACTCCTCCCTGATTAATCCAACATCTATTATTTACTGTTGTTTTTCTTAATTTCTTTTCAAATAAATTTTTCGCAATATTCTTGCATTATTTTTAATATTAAATCCTGCTTTATTAGCATTTAATACTGCTTCTTTTGACAGCATTTCTCTATTATTATTTTTCTTAATCATTAATACAATTTCTTTTGCCCATACACTAGGATCTTTTTCTAATGATAAGAACTCTACATTATCTGTAAAACGACAACCTTTTGTGATCACATCTGAAAAAACACAAGGTAATCCATTTAATTGCCATTCTACTGCTACTAATGGAAGTCCTTCGAATAAGGATGGTAACAGCATTCCATCCATTGCCTGTAAATAATCAGATACACAATCAGTTGTTCCAACAAAAATAATATTCTTCGTTATTCCTTTTGCTCGTTTTTCCATTGTTTCTTTTAATGGACCATCGCCAATTAAATATAATTTTGCTGTTGGTTCAATTTTCACTATCTCTTTAAAGATCTGCAATAAAAATCTGTGATTCTTTTGTTCAAAAAAACCACCTACATGTCCAATTGCAATTTCATCTTGCAAATTTAATTGTGTTCTCATTTGCTTTCTTATTTCTTGATTAAAAGAAAATACCTCTATATCTCGTCCATTCTGCAATACTTTAAATTTTTTTCTTCCAAAAAGCCATCTTCCAGCTTCTACTCCACAAGCAAGTGCATCTGTGTAAAATATATTAAATATTGGTCTTAACAATTTGTCCGCTTTTACCTGATCACATTTTGTATTATGCGAGTGTGCAATTCTTTTTTTGCAGCCGCCTAGCCAAGATGCAACCATTTCTATCGCTAATGTCCCACTGTTTCCATGTGCATGAACAACATCGATTTTCTTTTTGCGAACAAATTTACTTAATTGTAAAAGATATTTCATTGTATTACTACGTCTATTAGGTAAATCTATTATTTTGCATCCCATTGCTTCTATCTGATCACGTATTGAATCTTTTACATCAATTGTTCCTGCAACATATATATCCAATCCTTCTCGATTCATTGCCTTTAAGTATGAAACAATCACACTTGTTATTCCATCATATATGAGCCCAACTGTACTAATTATCAAAATTCTCCTATTTTTTCTCATTATTTTCCTCTACTTAATTTCTACTGAAACATATCCTCTACAATAGTTTCTAATTTTTCATTAAATTTTGCATTATTATTATCAAGCTCAGTTGTCATAGTTCTTACAATCTTATCATATCTTAAAATTGCTTTTTCCAAGTTTTTAATATTCTTTACAACAATAATATTCCCATATCTCTGCTTCACCGCTGTAGAAAATTCTACTTGATGATTATTTACATGTTCATCATATTTTTTCTGTCGTGGCACAACAATCGGAATTTTTCCAATCTGCAATGACATAATAAAGCTAGATGGTCCTCCATGTGTAATCACAATATCTGCCTTGTCAACATTTTCTAACATTTGATCATATGGAAGTAATTCTGACCATTCACAGTATTTTGGTTCATAAGTACAGTAACCTGTCTGCATAATAACTTCATCTTTGATGATTCCATTTCCTTTTAATCTGTCAATTTCTTCGATTAGACGATTAAATTGTTGTTCGTGTGTTCCTACTGTTACAAATATCAAAAGAATACTCCTAGAAAATGCTTCTAAATTAATTGCTTTTGGATAAACTTTTTTCATTTCATCCCATTGCACATAAACTTATCAACATCGGATAACAAGTTTTCCTGTTAATGTTGGTTTGTCAATTCGATCAAACACTTCAATATAAATTAATTTCTTACCCCATTAATTTTTGCAATATAGAAAAAATGGCACTGCAACTGCTGCCCCTGATGATATCACAAGATTCTGGTTTTTCTTTTCTCAAAACTTTTAGTGCTACAAATGTATTTTTAATCAAATTTTTGACATTTCTATTTGTTGGGAAATAACATGGATATACTTTTTCCCCTTTTAACATACTCTTCGCATCTTCTTTATCAAATGTAACCCAGAATCGTTTTTATTTTCCCAGAAAGGCTTTAACATATATAAATGTGTTAAATGTCCTCCACTAGACCCACTAAACATACCTTCATATTTCTACCTCGTTTACTATCTTGCTCCATCACTATGCAACACAACTTGAACTGTCTTCAAAATAATCTCAATATCTCTCTTCAAAGACCAGTTCTTAATATATTCTACATCCATAGAAACAATTTCTTCAAAGTCCGTAATATCACTACGTCCACTTACCTGCCATACTCCAGTTAATCCAGGAGTCATACTTAATCGACGTTTGTGATATCCTTCATACTGCTCAAATTCATCCACCGTTGGCGGTCTTGTCCCAACAAGGCTCATATCACCTTTTAATACATTCCAAAACTGCGGCAATTCATCCAAGCTTGTCTTACGAATAAACTTCCCTATCTTTGTAATTCTTGGATCATCTGTCATCTTAAACATCAGACCATCCATCTCATTTTTGTTCCATCAGCTCTTTTTTTCGTTCCTCTGCATCTGCATACATAGACCGAAATTTATAAATTTTAAAAATACGTCCATTTCGCCCAACTCTCTTCTGTGAAAAAATAGTGGTCCCGGCGATTCTAATTTAATCATTGGTCCCAGAACAATCGTTACAACTGCTGTAATCAGTAATCCAACAATTCCTCCTAGAATATCCATCAAACGTTTCAGTACAATCATATGTAATGGAATCTCTCTTTGTGCAAATGTGATTGTTGGATACTTACCGATTCGATTAAGATACTTGCTTCCACTTTCTACATCTAATTCGTATAAATTGATATTTAAATCAACTGTAATTCCCATCTCCTCAAATCGTTGCACTAATTTTTGAATCTGTTCATCTGGCTCTTCTGGAATCAGAATAAACACTTCGTCTACTACTTCTCTGATTGCATATTGAAGCATTGTATTCCTGTTTGCGACAATTGGAATATCCATAACTTGCTGTCCTGTCAAATCTTTGTCTGTAATGATAATCCCTGTCACCCATAGATTCCATGTCTTTTCCTTAATGATACTTCTTACCACTTCATCCATTCGATCTGACGTTGTTACAATCAACATCTTTCTTGTGATTGAATTATATGGTCGATACTTTAAAATATACCACCGATAAATCATATGTGATATCTGCATCCACCAAAAACTAAATATCATCGTTGTAAGATAAATAAATCTCGAATAATCTCTTGCATCATCAATCAAATATGCAACCGTCGCCATCAATGCAGCTGTGATCAAGTTTGTTTTGAAATTTGCCCAAAATTCTTTCCAAAATTTCCTTTTAAAAAAATTCTGATTTGGATCAATTACCAAATACACGATCGTTAATACAAAAATAGCAACTAACCAACGATAAATCACTCGATTATCCTGCGCCCATACCCCATAGATATCCGAATAAAACCTAATATGTGACATTAAAAAATATCCAATTGTAATTCCAAACACATCACCTATATATATGATCAGATTTTGTATCTGTGAACGTTTTACTCCCATACTCTTTGTTCCTTTGTTTATTAATCCTAATTTCTTTTTGCTTTCTTTGTTAAATCTACAAGATAGAGCACAAAAAATAGCTCCTGCTACAACTACAAATCCACCAACTGCACCTACAGCTAAAAATTTCTTTGTGCTAACTGTCTGTTCTGCCTTTATCTTAGATGACTGGTCTGCGATTACAAGTTTATTTCTTCCCAAATCTTTCTGTACTACTTTCTGAAATACTGGTAAAACTTCTTTTGAAATCTTCTTCACATCATCTTTATCATCTGATTTTACCTTAATCTCAAGCAATCTTGTTCCATCCACAACTTCTGCTGAAATTGCGTCTTTCACATCATCTTTCTCAATTTTCGTTTCTTGGCAATCTCATTCACAATCAAATCAGTTTTAATTAATTTCTGATAATCATATGCCATCTCACTAGCATTATCCCTGATCAACACCTTATCCGATGTCTTAGGCACAGTAACATATACCTGCATCTTAGAGCTATACTCTGTCACACTCTTCACCTTCGCATACCCAAATCCAGCTCCAGCGAATACTACCATTCCTATCAAAATAAACACCCACTTTGACAGAATATATTTACACATATCCAATAAATCTACCTCGATCAAATCGACTCTTTCCTTCTGGCTCATAACCCTTCTCTCCTTTTGATTCTTTTTCTCTGTATTTTCTGCCTGTCTCCTTGGCATATATGCTTTATTTTAACATATATATAACATAATTACTACATTTCTGTAACTTTTCTTTTCATCTTACTTTCTTCTCTGGTATTCTTTTGCTGTCTTCACGATCTGAAAGACTCTTTCTGTGTCCATTTTGCTTTCGCAGAGCATTCTGATCCGTTCTCCTAGCCATGTGACTAATTTATCTCTTCTTGATACTGTGATAGATGGTGATCGTTTTAATCATACCACAAACCATAATACTCAAAAAGAGACAACAAACATCTTCATCTGCTGTCTCTTTTCTTGTGTTTTCTATTCTTACCAAAACTTTGTATTCGTTGTAATATAATCCACTTTCTGTGCAATATAATCTGCGACTCTTTCTGTATCGTCCACAGTCCAAAGTCCTACATTCACTCCACCATCTTTGAATGCCTTGATGTCTGAGAGTGAAATCTTATCACAATTTGCATCCAATTCAATCTTACGTTTCTTGTAATAATTGATCATTCCCTGATCTGGATTATTTGTTACATGCTGTAATTTTACATTTGTGGATGTTGTTGCGTTATCGTCTAAGACTTTTCTCATCTGTACCATTGTTTCAAAGTCATAGGCAATAAACATATATTCTTTATTCCCCATGATCTGATTTGTTAATGCATACAAATCTTCCATGTTGTTCTTTGTCACTGCCTGCATTCGAGAGTCATTGGTTGTTTCATTTCCGTATTCTACGAATTCCATCTTGATCTCGATAACTGGTACCATGTTGTACTTCTTGCATGTTGTTAAATAATCTTCTAAAGTTGCAACGGTTGTTGCTGATTTTACATTCTTATATTTTGAAATTTTATTTCCAGATTTGATCGTCAGTTTCTGAATCTCTGATAATGTCATATCTTCTGGTTTCTTATCAACTCCGCATAATCTCTTGAATGTCAGGTCGTGCTGCAGAATGAATTTCTTGTCTTTTGTCATACGGACATCTGTTTCTGCTCCCCAGAATCCTGCTCCACCCGCTAATTCATAGGCTTTGATCGTATTCTCTGGTGCTTCGGCACTTAATCCGCGGTGTGCGATAAACTTGGCACTGTTTTTTGTAATTGGTGCTACAACAGTTACTTTGTAACTGTTTTTCTTCTTTGATCCATCGGCTGCTGTTGCTGTAATCGTTGCTGTTCCGACTTTCTTTCCTGTTACAACTCCACTTGTGCTGACTGTTGCCACACTTGTGCTAGAAGATTTGTATGTTACCTTTTTATTTGCTGCGTAAGTTGGTGTTACGATCGCTGGGTTGCTGACCTTTTTCCCTTTCTGTACGGCTACGCTTGCTTTTGCAAACGTGATCGCTTTCACTTTCTGTTTTTTCACTGTGACTTTGCATGTTACTTTCTTTGATTTTTGTGATTTCACGTAACATGTGATGGTTGCTTTTCCTGCTTTGACAGGTGTGACAACTCCTTTTGCACTGACTTTGGCAATCTTCTTATTACTTGTTTTCCATCCAAGCTTCGCTTTGGATGCTTTGGCTGGTGTGATCTTCACTGCAAATCTCTGTGCATTTCCAACATACATTGTCTTTCTATATGCTGACCATTTGATCTTTGATACTTTCGTTGCTGCGGATACTGGAATCAGAACTTGTCATAAGAAATACACCTAAGATAGTGATCACTGTGAATTTCTTTAATCCTGCCTGTATCATTTTTTTTACGTTTTCATAGTTCCTCCCACTCATTTAACATTTTTGTAACATTTGTCTAAGGG
>ENA-OQII01000071-OQII01000071.1-human-gut-metagenome-genome-assembly--contig:-NODE-71-length-17655-cov-3.232942_pt1 | contig 17655 bp, 14 predicted proteins | sample MGYA00242577_ERZ504742 | MGnify/ENA primary metagenome ERZ504742 (study PRJEB26092, sample SAMD00036443) | human gut metagenome | host: Homo sapiens | study: EMG produced TPA metagenomics assembly of...
ATTTTTCTTAAAAGTTCTTTCCAGTACCGCTCTCGCGCTGCGCACGGCTTTGACGTCCGTGCGGTAGAGGGTGTATTCGCTTAAGGATGGAACGTCCCATGTTCACATTTTCTTTCCGATACTGCATCGGGCTCGCCAGTTCGATTTTTCCGGACATGTGGTAGGCGGTCACGCCGGTTTTCGGATACAGCTCGCGGATCGCATCCGCGCAGATACCGCCGCCCGCCTGAATACGGATGCGTCCCGCCGCCTGGCGCTGCAGTTCGGCGAGAAGCTCTGCTCCTTTTACCGCACTGTTCTGCTGACCGGAGGTAAGAATGGTGTTCATACCGAGCGATACCGCCTGCTCAAGCGCTTCTTTGGGATCGCGGCAGACATCGAACGCGCGGTGCAGCGTCACAGACATGCCGTTTGCCGCCTCCATCAGCTGTTCCATCGCTGTCATATTCATTGTTCCATCCTCTTTCAGCACGCCGATCACAACGCCCTCTGCACCGAGTTCGCGATACATCGCAACTTCCTCGCGAATTTCTTCTAATTCATATGGGGTGTAGCAGAAATCCCCGAACCGCGGGCGGATCAATGCATGAATCGGAATGGTTGTCTGTCTGCGGATCACCTCAAACAGCTTCGGACTCGGCGTTGTTCCGCCGATCACCAGATTCTGACACAGCTCCAGCCGGCTCGCTCCGCCTTTTGCCGCCGCAAGCGCCGACTCCGCCGAGTCCACGCAGACTTCCAGGATATAATCGTTCATAAAATTCCCTCTGTTTTCGTAAGTTTTCTTTCTCTATCATACCCTATTTAGGGCGATTAGGAAAGAGCTTCTTTGGTTCACTTTCGTTCACTTCTGCTTCTGATGCAGATATTTTTCTCTCGTTGCCATGCCGCCGCGAATGTGGCGTTCAGACTTGTTCACATCCAGAATTTTTCTTGCCTCTGCCGCCAGACCCGGATTCACTTGTACCAGACGTGATGTCAGATCCTTATGCACGGTACTTTTGCTCACTCCGAATTTTTTCGCCGTCTGCCGTACGGTCGCTTTCGTCTCAATCATGTAAATTGCTGTCTCCACAGCACGCTCTTCGATATAGTCCCTCACAAAAAGCCTCCGAAGACGCTGTTTTTACAGTGTATTCGGAGGCTTTGATGGGTATGTCTTCTATTTTATTATTTGTAATATACCCATACCGCTTTTGTCTGTTCCAGCACCTGATCGATATCCCAGGTTTTTTCGGAATTTTTTCTGCTGTTTGGGTCGTTGATTTTCAGTCTGCCATTCTGCAATCCGGTAAGAACGATAAAATGACCGTTGCTGGTAAACTCCCCGGGTCCCATCAGGGCAATGATGGGGTTTCCGGCCTGCAGGTTGTTTTCCACCCGTTCCCGTTCCACAGGGATTTCTTTGCTGGAAAGGCCGATCTGCCGGGCTCCTTCCAGCATCAGAGACCAGGCGGTTCCGCTGCCGTCTACGGCATAGCCGTTCTGTGAGGCAAAATCGGCGACCCAGCGCGGATTTTTTGTGATATCGCCGGTCATGAAAATGGCAACCATGGAAAGTGCTGTCGGTCCGCAGCCGCTTAATCCCATCACTTCACCGGCATATCGGTGATAGCCCCATCTCTGATCCCACTGCAAGAGAAGCGGAACCTCCGATGCGGATGACAGGTCGCTCAGGTCAATCTCCGGCTCCTCCTCTTTTTTCAACGGATATTCTTCGACGAACGTCTCCGTCTCATTGTTTCTCTCGTAAAGCGACAACAGCTCCTCCGGGTACTGATCCATTGAAATGCCGTTTGCTTTCGCATACCGTTGGATCGGATTCTGCCGGAAGCGCCGCACACCGCCCAAAAACAGAAGACAGCCGAACAGCAATAGCAGCCCGCGGATCCGCCATACCTTTCTTTTTCGTCTCCGTGCTCTTTCTCTTCTTTGTATTATCCTTCTTTGTGTCATTCTTTTTTGTTCTGCTGTCTCTTGCCATTCCAGTGTATTGTCTTCACGGATCATGAAAAATCCCCCTCCCGATCTTATGGTGTACTCCCAAAATCTTTCTGTGCCTGATTTTGTGAGCTGATTGAGAGTACATTCTTCCTTTTCATCATAACAAATTTCCGATTTTTCTTTTTGTATATTTTCCGAAGAAAAACTGCTTTTTTTCCGTCTGCTTTCTTAAGATTTTTTTGTATCTGTGCAAAGCCATGCGAAACGGAAGCAAAACCGCAAGCAGGAAAAAGATGGCAAATTCCGGAAATATCATTGAGAAAAAAGTTCAAAAATGGTAAAATAGGAAAAACAACATCTTTAAGCGGAGGATAAAACAAAATGAAAAAACTGAAGTAAAAAAAGGCAGCACCTGTATGGCTTGTCTTGCCTGTGTGGGAGCATGTTCTGAGGCATTTTATAAGGTATTTGATCCGGACAAGGCATGTCTGCAGATCGTAGAGAAAAAGGCTGTTCGCCCGATCGCCTGTCCGCAGTGCGGTAAATGTGCCGAGGCCTGTCCGGAAGGCGCCATCACCCAGAACCCGAAGGGCGTTTACATGATCAACAAGAAAAAATGTACGGGATGCGGAGCCTGTGCGAAGGCCTGTCCATTTGGCCTGATCGTAAAAACCGAGGGAAATCCGGCTTCCAAATGTATCGCCTGCGGTATCTGCGCGAAAGCCTGCCCGATGGATGTACTGGAAGTTGTGGACGAATAATGATCCGAACTCTTAGATACCGCCAGGATCTCATGTAAGCACAGATCCTGACTCATTGCTCACATAAACATAAAAAATGCACTGTGGAACGTCGTCGGACAATTCCACAGTGCATTTTTCTGTTAAACGAAAAACAATTGATTCCCGCTCGCCGACTGGCAGAATGATCGATGCCCGTTTCCGCAGACAGCATTCCGACAAAAAGGGACAAAATTTACAATTTTACTCCCGCGCCAGCAGAACCATCGATTTTGCCGGAAGCATCATGTTTTCTTTCATCTCTGCTCCATCCTCTGCGCAGCGTTTTCCATCGCAGAGCAGTTTCCAGTTTCCTTCCGGAAGTTTCTGCAAAGCTTCTTTTTCCCATGGATTGTAGAAGACGCAGACTGCGCAGCCATCCGGGTATTCCAGTTCGTAACCTGCGATCTGGTTCTCACGGAAAAATGTCTTTTTACAGTCCGGCTCGCACGTTCCGTATGCCTGAAATTTTCGGCGCAGTTTCAGAAGTCCGCGGTAATAGTTCACCAGCTCTTCCTGCTCTAAGGCGCGTGTCCAGTCAATTTTGTTGAGCTGCCATGACGATTTGAAGCTGTTTCCTTCGCCATGCTTCGTGCGCGCAAATTCCTCACCCGCCTGGAAAAACGGCATTCCCTTGCAGGTCATCACAATGCCCGCCGCCAGACGGTTCATCGAAAGCGTCCGCTCATCCATCTTGTCAAAATCCGGCTCCGCATCCTCCTTCCGCTTCGGATCGGACAGTTTTAATTTATCCCACAGTGTATAATTATCATGTGCCGACACATACGGAATCAGCTGGCTCGCATTGCGCGGCTCATAGGCTCCTTTTCCGTCCAGCCAGCCGTCTGTCGCGGAAAGTATTCCTGCTGAAAGACGCTCTTTTCCATTGACATAGCCTCCCTCTGCGGCAATGAAAACACTTCCCTTGATGGAATCTCTCGTATCGTCACAGAACATGGAAATGCCATCCATCAGCTTTCCGATATTCTGTTTATCCGAAGGGAAATATCCCTCCTGCATTGCGCTTGCCGCTGCTTTCCACGGTTCACCGTAAACCAGAATCTCCTCGCCGCGCGGCATCCGGTTCAGAGCTGTGCGGATCGCATTCATGGTCTCCGTGTCATGCAGTGCCATCAGATCGAAGCGGAAACCGTCGATATGATATTCCTTCGCCCAGTAACAAACCGAGTGAACCATAAAGCGGCGGAACATCTCCCGCTCACTTGCCGTCTCGTTTCCACAGTCGGAGCCATTGGAAATCGTGCCGTCCTCCCATTCACGATAATAATAGTAAGGAACTGTTTTCTGAAACGGCGAATCGAGATTGTACGTATGATTGTATACCACATCCATAATCACACCGATGCCGGCCTTATGCAGCGCCTGAACCATTTCCTTCATTTCCCGGATACGTACCTCCCCGTGGAACGGATCGGTTGCATAGGATCCCTCCGGCACATTGTACTGCACCGGGTCATATCCCCAGTTAAACGCTTCCGCATCATCTTCCGGCACACTGCCAAAATCGAAAACAGGAAGCAGATGCACATGAGAAATGCCAAGCGATTTCAGGTAATCGAACCCCGTCGCATGAATCCCGTCGCCGTTCAGCGTCGTGCCTTCTTCCGTAAACGCCAGAAACTTTCCACGGTGTTTATCCGAAATACCGCAATGCGGATCACTCGAAAAATCTTTCACATGAAGCTCATACACACAACGATCCTCCGGCCGGATTTCCGGTCTTTCATCCTGCTCCCAGCCTGCCGGATCCGTCTCTGCAAGATTCACCACCATGCTCCGCTCCGAATCAATACCGGAAGCCACGCCGTACGGATCTGTCGTATCAAAGACACCATCCGAGTGCAGGATATGATACGTATAATACGTTCCATACCGCGCTCCCTGCACTGCACAGCTCCAGACACCCTTTTCGCCGCGCGTCATCGCAATCGAGGCTATTTTTCGGTCCCCGCGCTCACGGCTGCTGCCGCAGGAAAACAGTTCCAGCGAAACCTCCATTGCTGTCGGCGCCCAGAGCTTCCATTCTGTCACAAACTGCTCATCCTTTTTCGGCATCTGCCAGTTTCCATCACATTCCCTGCTCTTTCTCACCGAGACACCGAGGTCATCTCCTTCGTACGTAAAGTTTTCCACAAATTCTTCCGATTCAAAAAAGCTTTTCCACTCCGCCGGCGTTCTTTTCACCACCGCATTCATCTTCTTTCCCTCCATTTCTTTGTAAACCCGCAGAATCTCTCCGACACTCCACGCCTGCGCATAGCAGCCCTTCGACATCACCGGCGCCGCACCATCATAAATCTCCGCCAGATGAAACAGACATCCTTCCTGCATCCAGCTCGCAAGACGGTCCAGTCCGCGGCGCACTTCCTGTTTTCCCTCCTTCGGGAAATAGTTCAGCACCGCACGGAAATACGCCCCAAGCGGAAATCCCCAGACTGTCCCCTGATGATATGCCCTGTCACGCTCCGGCTGACTTCCACCGATCCATGGATGAAACGCCGGATCCTCCATCTCCAATGACCGCAGTCCTGCTGTCGTATACAGCTTTTCTTTGACCGCCTGTAAGATCCGCTGCCCCTGCTTCTGACTCACCATCTGAAACGGAAGCGCCAGCACAAAGACCTGATTGCATCGGAACTGCTTCTCTTCATACGTGCCGTTCAGCACATCCTTCAGATATCCTTCCTCTTCCATCCAGAACTTTTCGAGAAAACTCTTCTTCACCTGCTCCGCAAGCTTCCCATACGCCGATCCATCCTTTCCGACAAACGGTGCCAGCTCTTCCAGAATCCTCAGACCATTATACCAGTATGCATTAATCTCCACCGGCTTTCCGTGACGCGGTGTCGGCAGCTCCTTGTCAATCCGCACATCCATCCACGTCACCTGCTCCAGGCCGCCCCCGGCCATAATCAGCCCGTCACTGTCCATTTTAATATGGAAATCCGTTCCCTTCTGATACCAGAACACAATATCCTCCATCACAGGAAACGCCTCGCGCACAAACTCCACATCTCCTGTCTCAAGGTAATACTCATACACCACATCCAGAAACAAAAGTGCCGCATCCACCGTATTATACATCGGAAGCGCATCCCCCTCCGGAAACAGGTTCGGCATCAGTCCTTCTTTTGTATATGCCATAAAAGTCCGAAGAATGCTCTTACACGCCTCATACTCCCCAAGTGCCAGCGTGCATCCCGGAAGCGAAATCATCGTATCCCGCCCCCAGTCCGCAAAATAAGGAAAACCAGCCATAATACTCTTTCCGCCTGTCGATGCGCGTTCCGTAATATACTGACTCGCACTCACCGCCAGCCGCTTTCCCACCGGATCAGAAATCCCGGACTTTTCCGCAATCATCTCCTGCCGCTTCTCTTCCTCTTCTATCCACAGCGCAATCCTTTCCTCATCCCACTTATCCACATCATCCGCGAGACTATACACAACAAAAAAGACCTGCTCCCTGCCGTCTCCCATCATCTCAAACCGAATCCGATGATTCACGACAGCACTTCCGATGCCATCTCTTCCATCCCGCGCATCCTGCTCAAAAAACAAATCCCTCCAGATCCTCTCCTTCTCCATCTGAAGCTCCCCATTTGTCCCATAAGAAAGAATCACACCATTGCTCGCAATACACTTCCGGTCCACCGCAAAATCCTGCCCCTCCTGCAGCTGCTCCCCCTTCGCCGCAAACCGCATCACCGGCCGAACCGAAAAACTCCCCTTCTTCCCACTTCTCACCCGATACCGGACAAAGAACCGTATTCTCCCCCTGAACCATCCCAATCGTCTTCTCAATCTCAACCCCCTTCACCCGGTAAAACCATACCGGCAGACTCCCCATCTCAAACCCTTCCAGAAACCGAAACCCCTCCACATTCTGCGTCCGATTCACAAACTCCTGTGAAAACAGCTCCGTCTCCTCACCATCCACCTCCAACGTCTCCCAGACATTCGAAATCAGATGCTCCCGCACCGTAGGCGCCTTCAATGCTCCCATTAACAGCGCCTGATCATTCCTCGCCGCATTCCCCATCACCGTCAGCGAACAATAACCTCCCAGTCCGTTTGTCAGCAAAAAACACTTCTTTTCTCCACTCCGGAAATCCATCCACTCCGAAGCATTCAGTCGAATCCTATCCATACCCAAAAACCTCCAAATTTCACACAATATCTTCCCGAAACTTTTCTGTTCTCATAAAATCAAGCACAAAAAACTCCGAAAATATTTTTTTCATTCTATCTCCAAACTTTGCACCAGTCAACAAACTCACGCCGATTCGCCCTCCGGGCGAATCCAGCCCCTCTCCCCGTCCTCCAACACACTCTCCCCTTCCACACACAACAATCTCACGCCGATCTGCCCTCCGGGCGAATCCAGCCCATTCTCCCGTCCTCCAACCCCAGGATCTGGCTCCGGCGTCGTGGCACCTGCCGCGCAGACGGGCGCATTGGCATCGGCAGCATGCGGATGATGCACGCGTGGGAGGCAGTGGAGTGAGGATGACGGACGGCCATCCAGGCCGGAAGTCAAGAGGCTCTGAGACGGGAAATCATCAGATTTCCTGTCGAATAGCCTCGGTTCCTCAATCCACCGCCTCCCACACGTCATCATCCGCCCGCCGATGCCACCGCGCCCGTCTGTGCGGCAGGTGCCACGGCGCCGGAGCCAGATCCGTCCCTCCCCCCCACACACAAATAGAGCAGCCGACCCCTCATCGGCTGCTCCACAAATCATCCTTTGACGGCTCCTGAAAGCCCATCTGTATAATATCTCTGCATTACAACAAACAAAATCGCAATCGGCACCGAAATGCAAACCGCGCCCGCCGCAAAACAAGTATACCAGCTGTCGATATACTCCTTCTCCAGCATCTTCCAAAGTCCCAGTGCCACCGTATAATATTTCGCATTCGCGCGGCAGATAACCTTCGCGAAAATAAAATCCAGCCATGGTCCTAAGAATGCACTTAAAACCGTGTACACAATAATCGGTTTACTCAGCGGAATTGTCACCTTCGTAAACACCTGGAATCTCGTCGCTCCATCCAGATAAGCCGCCTCATCCAGTGCCTTCGGAACCGTATCGAAAAATCCCTTTGCAAGCAGGAATCCCGCTCCGGAACCGCCCGAGTACACCAGAATCAATGCCACGCGGATCATTGATCCCTCCGAAAGACCAACTGCCTTTAAGATATAGTAGACAGCAACCATCGACATAAATGCCGGGAACAGACCTAAGATCATCGCGATGTTCATGTAAGTCTTACGGATTTTAAAACGCATTCTCGACATACAGTAAGAAACCGAAAGCACGAATACCGTAGAGATCAGACAGCTGAACACAGCAATGATAAACGTATTCTTAAACATCTGCGGAAAGTCCAAAACCTGCGTATCTGTAAACAGACGCACATAATTATGAAGCGTATATCCCTTTGGGAAAAAGCTGGTAACATAAGATCCCTTCTGTGTGCTGAAGCTTAAGAGTGCAATCCACAGAACCGGAATCACCCATACAATCGCAAGCAGTGCCAGAACCACATGTACAACCACATCGGAAATCATTCCGCGCGCTTTCATGGAGTGTGTTTTTTTCTCTTTGTTATTCATTATTGGAATCCCTCCTCGTTCTTGTAAGAACCAGTATTCCGGTACGTGATCAGTGAAACTACCGCCAGAATGACAAAGGTAAGAATACCGACAACCGCACCAACGTTAAAGTACTGTAAGTCAACCGTCAGCTTGTACAGCCAGGTAACCAGAAGGTCCGTCTTTCCGGCGGTTGCTCCGACCGGAACCGGTGCTCCTGCAGTCAGCAGATAGATAACGTTGAAGTTGTTGATATTACCCGTAAACGTTGTAATCAGATACGGAGTCGTGACAAACAGCATATACGGCAGCGTAATTTTAAAGAAAATTGTCACAGGGCCTGCGCCGTCCACACGGGCTGCCTCGTAAAGCTCACCCGGAATGTTCTGTAAGATACCGGTAACCTGCATCATGGTAAACGGAATACCAACCCAGAGGTTGATGATAACAACCGTTGCTCTCGCCCAGGTCGCATTTGTCAGGAACGGAAGCGGACTGCTGATCAGACCGGCCTGAACCAAGAGGTTGTTGATCAGGCCGTTGTCCTTTAACATCGTACGCATCAGAAGAAGAGAAACGAACTGCGGAATTGCAGCGGAGAGCATAAAACAGAATCTCCAGAATCCCTTGATGCGGGTTGTTTTACGATTGATGACAATCGCAAGAATCATACCAAGAATATAGTTCAGGAAGGTAGCGAGCACAGCCCAGATCAGGGTCCATCCAAGAACAGACCAGAATGTCTTGCCGATCGAGTTGCCCATGCCAAGAACCGTACTGAAATTTTTCAGTCCAACCCAGTGAAAAATCGTCAGATGGTCGCCGACTTTACTGTAGCTGGTGAAAGCCATACAGATCATAAAGACCAGTGGAAGGATTGTGAAAATCACAATACCGAGAATCGGAAGTGTCAGCAGGGTCCAGTGCAGTCTTTTGTCAACGAGTGCTTCCAGATCCTCTTTGATGGTGTTGATATGTTTCCCTTCCTTTGCGCGACACTCTACCTCGTAAGCGCTCTTCATATTGACACGCCAGATCATAAAGAAGAGAACCGTAATAAAAATCGTTGCCACTCCGTAGATCAGGAACAGAATTGTCATATCGCCGCCGGTATATTCATAAATACCCTTGGCCTCGTTCCACACCTCTTCCTGCGCACGGCCGCCCAGGGTGATGAGATGATAGAGATTGTTGATACCGCCCTCGATCATAAACAGGAGATACGCAATTTCTACTGCCAGAAATAAAATACCCTTTACGATCTGTTTGTGAGCCAGATTTCCCAGTCCCATGACAAGCATGGAAAGCTTCGTGAGCGCATCGCCCTTTGTGATGGCTTTTGTCACCGGATAGGGAGTCTCAAACTCTTTGGCGCGTTTTTTCAATGATGCCATAATCTATCCTTTCCGAAAGACAGGCATTGTCAATCCTGGTGTCTGACAATGCCTGTGGTTTCAATCCTGTTGATTTCCGAACACTTCAGTGCCTGTCTTGCTTACTCGACTGCAGAAGTATTCATGCTTGTGTTCAGTTTCTCTGTCATTTCTGCAGCGTTATCATGGGTAACTTCACCGTTGACCAGAGATTTACCAAAATTCTCTGCCGGAGTCCAGTAGTTGCTCATATTCTTAACGAACGGCTGGATGATAGAAGTATTGTTGAAGGTATCGTTCTGAGCAGTTACCAGTGCATCGTCTGTGATCTGGGAAAGCAGCTCTTCGTTACACGGAACTACGTTTCTCAGTTCATAGTGTGCTTTCTGAGCATCTGCGCTTCCGAGATATCTTGCAAGAGCAACTGCAACCTGCGGATATTCACAGTTCGGATTCACACCGATTGCTTTAGAACCGGAGAAGGATTTCATCTGTTTCTCCTCACCGTTGATGGTGATAGTAGGAAGCTGTACAACACCGTAGTTGTCGCCGAGTGCCTCTTTGACTGCGGACGCATCCCAGGAACCGGAGAACATTGCTTTTACAGAACCGTCACGCAGACCGGAAAGACCGGATCCGTCTGCATCAGATACGAAGTTCGGATTGTTTACCAGGTCAACCAGGTAATCGGTCACTGCTTTTGCTTTGTCGCCTTCGAAGTCAACGCCTGCTGCCTCGTCTGTTCCGTCCTCACCGAACAGAGTACATCCGTTTGCTACGTAGAAGGAAGCAATGTACCAGGAGTTTGTAATCGGGAAGGAAATCTTGTCTTTTTGCGATCATGGTATCCAGGTTTTTCACTTCATCCTCTGTGAATGCGGATTTATCATAATACATAAACCAGGTGTTTGTGGTGAATGGTACACCGTAGATATCGCCGTCAACGGATACGGAATCTACAATTGCCTGAGAGTTGTTCTCTTTTACCTCCTCAACTGTCTGTCCGCCGAGTTTTGAAATTCCGTTTGCAGCGATCAGGGATGTCAGGTTGTCGTTTGCAAACATGTAAACATCTGCTGCTCCTTCAACGTCCTGTGTTACGGTATCTTTTGCATCGCTCTCTGCGCATACACCGTAATCAAAGGTAATGTGCCAGGATGGATGCTCCTCTGCAAACTGATTGCACATGGTCTGCAGCCACTCACCGCTGTCGCTTGCCTGATCCTCTGATGGAGACCATACGGTAAGGGTTGTGGTAATTTCCTCTTCCTCTGCTGCGTTGGAAGCAGATGCGCTTGTGCTTCCTGCCTCGGATGTGCTCTTGGAATCGTTTCCGGAAGCGGCATTTGAAGAACCGCTGTCGCTGTTTCCGCATCCTGCCAGCATGCCAACTGCAAGTGCTGCGGTCATCATAATAGATACTACTTTCTTTTTCATATTGAAAATCCTCCTTATATGATTTTTCTTTCTGGAACGTCTGCTGTCATATCGCATTTGCTGCTTGGTATCTCTCGTTCTTGTTGATTTTATTATAGCAGTTGGCGAATTTTTCTGAAATATCAAGAATCTATGATCTATGTTGGATTTCTACGTTACATTTCTACACCGGAGCGTATCCGAAAAATCATTTCCGCGATCTGCAGAATTCTTTTCCGCAACAAAAAAAGAGGCAGCGCACCGTTTTTCCGGTGCGTCCTGCCTCCTCTTCTGTTTTTTACCCTGTTTTTTATCCTGTTTTTTATTCCGCCTTCTGCTCGGCTTTTTCTTCTGTCTTCTGATCTTCCTGTGAACTCAGGCTTTTCCTTTCCTGAATCATCTCCTGAATGATTTCATCTCCGCCTTCCTCCTGCCACTCTTTTACAAAATCATCAAAAGAAGAAAGCTCAGACTCGCCCCGGATAATTTTTAAAAAGGTCTCCGATTCCAGTTCTTTTAAGGTGTAACGATATGCTTCTGTGGTCTTCGTCCGGGTCGGATAAATCGTGTTCACTCTTTGAATCTTTTCGTCGCTTAAAAGCGAGCAGGCTGTGATACGGGATAAATACGCGCTCCACTCCTCCGCACTCGCTGTTTTCGGGTTCTCCAGATAGGCGCGGCATACCTTTTCGAACGATCTTTCCAGAATCTCCAGCTCATCCTCCGATTTTTCCCCGTTCAGTGCCGCCTGCAGATTTTCGTAACAGATCGTCAGTGCCTGATTATAGTCGAGATTGATTGCTAAGGGGCGTGCCGTCGGATCGATATTTCCCGTATAATATTGCTGAAATTCTCCCCTTGGATCATCGTAGGAATAGCGCATATAATCAAACATCACCGACAGAATCTTCGGCACAAGCTCCGGATATTCATACCCTTTTCGCACTACCACATAATTTCCGGTCAGCTTTTCGTTGCAGTATCGCACACTTCCATCCTTCCCGGTCCGGATCAGAAACGGCTGCCAGTCGGCCTCCGGATCCGTCTCATGACAGCGCCAGAGCGGGTTGTTCGGTGCCCACCACGGTGCGAAGAAAATGCCGCAGCATCCCTGGGCAATGAGATCGGCAATGTCATCCGGTGTGCGGATCAAAAAGTCCCGGTCAAGGACGCCCTCCTGGTACCAGTCAGCCAGCATGCCAAGTGCATCTTTTACATTGGGCTGAACGGAACCATAAACCGGCATTCCTTCCGCATCCGTCAGCCATCTTCCCGGATATGCATCAAATGAGGCAAAAATAAGATTCATGCCGTATTCCGAGGAAATACCCGTGCCGCCGTACAGAGTTGTGCTGACTGCAAGGCCGATGTTACCCTTCTCCTGGTTTGCCGGATTCTCCTCTGCAAACGTCAATGCAATATTTTTCACATCACCGATCGTTTCCGGTGCGGAAAGTCCCAGTTTTTCCATCCAGTCCTTCCGCACCCAGAGAAGATTCGGACCGTCTGAAATGTTGGTTTCCGGGAATGCCATCAGCTTTCCGTCAAAGGTACAGCTCTGCAGAATCTCCTCACCGTAGCTTGCATAAATATCCTTGATACGGTCGCTGGCACAGTTTGCATAAACCTCTGTAAGATCGGCGAGTTGATCGTTTTTCTGCATGGCATTCATCGTTTTCTGGTCTACAACCATGATATCGGCAATGTTTCCTGTTGCAATCATGGTAGAAATGCCGACGTTATAGGTATCTCCATTGTTTTCATAAACATCCTCGTTCTGTGCATTAATGATTTCGCGGATCAGGCGTGTATAGGCATTGTCCTCATAGGTTTCTCCCTCCGGGAGATTGGAATTATTCACGCCCGTCATTTTTGCCAGCGTGTACGTGATAGTCTCCGGGTAACGTCCGTACGGCGTTGTTTTCGCTTCCATAACAGCCGCAGCCTCGTTCCCGGCTGCATCGGAAACAGAATCATTTCCTGCTGCGCCACTTTCTCCACAGCTGCTCAGCGCCATTCCCGCTGCCAGCAGTACAGCAAGGCCTGCCGCTAAGTTTTTTTTGCATCATGCCTGTACCTCCCTTTCCACGCCCGGAATCCGTACCGTCACTTTCGTTCCCTTTCCCGGCTCACTCTCAATCGAAAGACCATACGCTTCTCCGTATTCGAGCTGAATCCTGGAATTGACATTCCGCACACCGTAGCCGCTGCTCTTCTCCGTCAGAATGGTCTGTGCTTTTTCCTGTTCCATGCCAACGCCATTATCCGCCACGGAAAGCACCACACAGTCTCCGTCACGCCGTCCGCTGATTGTGATCACGCCGGGCTCACTGCCGCGCCGCCGGTCAATTCCATGCGCAATCGCATTTTCGGCAAGCGGCTGCAGAATCAGGTTCAATGTACGGTAATCCAGAATATCCTCCGCCACATCCATTTTAACCGTAAAGCTGTAGTCATGAAACATTTCCTGAATTTGCAGATACGAACGCACATTGTCGATCTCCTCGCGGATGGACATCGTATTTTTGCCTTTGTTCAGGGAAGTCCTGTAGTACCGCGAAAGCGCCAGCGTCGCCTTGCTGATATCATCCGAACCGATTTCCAGCGCTTTCCAGTTGATCAGCGACAGGGAATTATACAGAAAATGCGGGTTAATCTGTGCGCGGAGCGCCGTCATCTCATACTGTTTCTGGCGGATGCGGCTCTCATAGACTTCCTGAATCAGCTGACGGATGCGTGACAGCATCTGATTAAAGCCACGCGTCAGATCACCGATTTCATCCCTTTCTGTAGAAACCAGTTCCACTTCCAGATTTCCTTCTTCTACCTCGGACATTGTCATTTTTATCTTTTCAAGGCGGTGCGCCATGTTTCCGGAGAATTTCATAATCACGACCGCAGAGAAAATAACGCAGCCTGCCCACATCAGAAGAACCATCAGAAGAATCGGCTGCATCGGACTGATGATGCCTTTTTTCGGCAGATAGCACGCGGCATGCCATCCATTCTGCTCAATCTCCTTTTCCAGGAGAATGTAGTTCGCTGTATTCTGCTTCTCTTTTTTTTGTATCTTCTGAAAGTCTGAAAATTCCATCTGGTATTTTGCATTCCTGGTCATCTTCTGATTTTCATACAGCACTTCTTTGTCCTCATTGTAGACGAAAACACCGTAATCCTCATTAACTGCAAGCTCCATGGAGCCAAAAATCTTACTGTAGTCCATGGAAATGTATAAAAAACCGCCTTTTCCGTCATCAATCAGCGGCATAGACCGCACCAGCGTCACCGTTCCCTGATCCATATCGGCATACCAGTGAACATCATTGTCTGCCGGTGCTGTCCATTCATCATTTTCCATTTCCCGCGCCGGACGCAGATACGTGCCGTGCGGAATGACGAAATCACGCACATAGACCGTAGACTGTCGGATTTCCGGGTAAAAATAACTTAAGGAATCCATCATCGGATCAAACTCTTTCACCATGCGCTCGTATGCTTCGAAGCTGTTTTTGTCTTCTGCCTTTATAATCTGAACAATCGTCTGGTCGAATGCCAGATAGTCCGACATACTCTGGTGCAGCGCAAGCTCCGTATTCACATCGTCCACTGCCTGATCAAAGGTGGTCTGCAGATTTTTGATCTCACGCTCGACAAGTACACGGCGCATCTGGGTGTAAAACAGTGTGAACATCAGGCACATTGGGAAAAGGCCTGTGAGAACATAAGCCACGATAAGCTTCCGGTGTACCTTCATATCTGAAAATGCTTTTTTTATTCTGCCGGCAAATGATGTCATCTTACTCCCCCTGATCCCGGTATTTCTGCGGGCTGATTCCAAAAAATTCGCGGAAGCTCTGACAGAAATAGGACACATTCACAAAACCGCATTTTTCGCAGATTATACCGATTTTCTCATTCGTATTTTCAAGCATCTCCCGCGCACGCTCCATGCGGAAGCTTTTTAAATAACGGCTCAGGTTTTCTCCTGTATTTTTCTTGAAAATGCTGCTCAGGTAATTCGGTGTCATGCCGACCTCGCGCGCAAGCTGGTCGACGCCCATGCCACTGTCAGAATAGTTCTCACAGATATACTGTTTAATCTGCTCGACTTCTCTGCGTTTCGCAACACCGCCGTCTGCGCGGAAGACCGTTTCGAGCCGGTCAATACCCATACGGACCGCTTGAATCACACCGGCCATGTTGCTGCTGTGATACAGAGCGTCGATCTCACGGTCCAGCTCTCGCTCATCTTTTCTCTCGAGATTGTCGTAAATCTCTTTCAATAAGTTGGAAAACATAAATTTGATGTAAATCTGAGAAAAAATCGTCTGGTGCTCATACTTTTCGCAGAACTGGTCAAAGTGTTCACGCAGGCTCTCCAGATCCTTCATGCGAATGTCCTGCTGGATCTGGCGGATCAGGATTTCAGCATCGATCTGCACCAGCACCTCGGACTGCTCCTCCTGAAAAGGAAGAAAAACATGGTTTCCCGTGTGATAAAAGCGCCGCTCCATGAGCTGCTCCGTCTGTGCAAATGCATCGTAAAGCTCAACGTCCGGCGTGATCTCACCCGACACGGCCAGAAAGCATTCCTGGTCCCACATTTCACGAATATAATGGTACAGCTTCCGTCCGAACGCTTCCCAGCCGCCATCCGGCTCCTCGCTAAAAAACAGGATGGACTGCTGTGGGTTCAGGTTCAGATAGTGAAAGGGCATCTGCAAATCGCTCTGCATCTTTTCAATCTGTTCGCTGTTTACCTGTTCAAAATAGTTGTTGGCACACTCCAGCAGTACCATACGGCAAAAATCCCGGACAAAGCTCATATCGAGAAGCGTCTGTGTTTTCTCCTGCATTGCGCTGCGGCTCTGCCCATTGACCATCAGATACAGCAAATGTTCCCGCAGAAACTCCATACTTTCGTCCTCCGTTTTTCCTCGCGCTCACTTTTTGCAAGCTTTTCCGTGATTTCACCAACCACCTTTTCAAATTCTTCCGGGTTGACCGGTTTTAAAATATAGGCGGAAACACCGTAGGAAATCGCCTTTTTTGCGTAGGAAAACTCATCATACCCACTGAAAATCACCGTTTCCGTCCCCGGATACTCCTCATGAATCCGGGAAAGAAGCTCAATTCCATCCATGAACGGCATATTGATGTCGGTCAGCAGTACGTCTATCTTCTCTTTTTCAAATACCTCCAGTGCTTCCTCCCCATTGGAGGCCTCCAGAATATTCTCCCGGATATTCATCCGCGCAAGCAGCATCCGAATTCCCTTTCGTTCTATCATTTCGTCATCTACAATCAGATATGTGTACATGTAGTTATTCCTCTTTCTAAGCAGCATTACATATTATTTCTATTATACCATTTTCGTTTAAAATTGTATAGCTTTTGCCGCTCAAAACCGTTCCCGGAAACGCCGGAGCCGTAACCATTTCAAAAAAAATGAAATCCGGAACGGTCTCCGATTTTTCGATCCGTTCCGGATTTTGTTTTTCACTTCTGTTTTTACTTTTTATTTCTGTTTTCTGTTCTGAATTCCTGCTTTTCCTCAATGAATAAAGAACGCGTCCTCTTCCTCGTCTTCCACAACCGGCATCACCGGGTTATACTCGGTTTCCACCAATTTTTTCACCAGCTCGTGATCGAAGTTGCGGCGGATTTCACAGGTTCTGTCGAAAATCATGGTTGCTTCATCCCCTGGGGTGCATGCCGGCCAGTTCGGGAGGGATGGGGGTTTCCGGACTTCCGTAGCGGGCAAAGTTGATCCAGGCGGTGGCCATACGCTCCTGCAGACGGTCTGTTTCGCCCGGGACATTGCATACGGCGATGCGGTCGATGTTATGGAATACGAACGGAATCTCGGCACAATGCCATGCGGCTTTTCCGCCATCGATCGGGAATTCATAGGTAAACTGATAGGAATAAGTCGGCGCTTCTGTAAACTCCGATTTCTGACGAATGAATTCGATCGTGTCCGGACGGAAGAACGTATCCACAGACCACAGATCCACAATTGTTTTGTCCGGATATGCTTTTTCAAAAAGAGAAATCAGCTCCGGCGTTGCATCACCATATTTTCTCGTCAGGAACGCAATCTGTTCCTCACGGTTCATCTCATGTTTTCCCGGCACAACCGGTCCAAAATCAAACTCACCGATGTTGGTTCCTGCCAGCACAGGAATCGTTTTAGCGTGATCCGTAAATCCGCACTTGATCGGATTTCCGCGGAACCAGCCATTCTCCATCGGTCCCTGTCCGATATAGCAGCCTTTCGCAGCAACCTCTGCCTCAACTTTATTGTACGCATTTGACAGCTCATAATACGGGATCGTCTCAAGCTTCTCCACCTCGGACTCGTCCAGATTCAGTTCTTTTAACAGAGCCTTCACAATCGCGGTGCCGTCTCCGTCCTCTTTCTGATAAACCTTTGCCTCATAAACACCGCTCTCGATGATACCCTTCTGGAACAGGCCGTCTGCTGCCGGCGTATTCATCAGCGTTGCCACCTTCATACCGCC